>Ga0209390_10001355_pt1 | contig 47820 bp, 35 predicted proteins | sample BON01_FD_187212 | JGI IMG/M metagenome (GOLD analysis project Ga0209390, IMG submission 187212) | Freshwater microbial communities from Lake Bonney liftoff mats and glacier meltwater in Antarctica - BON-01 (SPAdes) (version 2) | ecosystem: Environmental > Aquatic > Freshwater > Ice > Glacier...
ATCTTGGGTCGTGACGCCCGAACCCCAGTTGTACGTGTATGGGCTGGTGCCGCCTGAAACGCTCAGGTCGATTGAACCTGTCGATGCGCCGTTGCACAGTACGTTCACTTGGGTACTGCTCAAGGCAAGCGCTGGTGGCTGTGTGATCGTTGCGCAAGTTGTTGCGGTGCAACTGTTTGCGTCTGTTACAGTCACACAGTATGTGCCTGCTGCAAGCCCGGTGCGGTTTTGTGAAGTGACCCCCGAACCCCAGTTGTAGGCGTAAGGGCTGGTGCCGCCGCTTACGGTAATGTTGATAGAACCTGTGGCTGCGCCATTGCAGAGCACATTGAACTGTGTTGAGCTAACAGTCGGCCCGCTTGTATTGGTTATTGACCTTGAGGTAGTTCTGGTACAACCGCTGGCATCAGTTACGGTGACAGTATAGGTGCCAGAAGTCAAGTTGGAAAGGTCTTGTGTAGTTGCGCTGTTTGACCAGGCATAAGTATAGGGAGCTGTACCATTGGTAACAGTCAGATCGATAGAACCATTGGCAAAACCGCAAGTTGCATTAACGGATGTGACACTCAATAAGGGAAGTGGCTTTACGGTAACCGTAGCAGAAGCCGTAGAAGTACAACCACTCGTGCTGGTTACAGAATATGTGCTAGTGGTTGATGGTGAAACGGTAATTGAGGTGGTTGTTGCGCCAGTGCTCCAAGTATACCCGCCGCCACCACTTGCAGTTAACGTAACGCTTTGTCCGTTGCAAATGGTGCTTCCGCCTGTAATGGAAACGGTACTTGCAGGCGCACAGGATATCGGGCCGTTTATGGTGCCATTTTGGCAACAAGTAGAATATTTACTTGTATAGTTAATCGTTCCAACATTGTAGGTTGTATTAAAAATGACCGTCAAAGTTCCACATTGGCCATTTTGAATATTTGGGTTCGTCCATTTCAAACCATAAACATCACAAGAACCGTCCTGGCCGAGTGTCCACGGATGTGAGGAACCATTGAGCAAAACTGACGTAATATTGCTAGAAGTGATACAGTTTGGTAGTTGCAAAACAAAGTGACTGATGGCTTGGCCAGTCTGGCAAAGTGTGTACGTGAAGGTATTGGAGCAGTTCGTACCAGGGCCCGTTATTGATGTAGAGCTGTTGTCATTTACCAATGTATACGAAGCAGTTTTGGTACAAGTATTTACATCCGTGACCGTCACGGTATAACTGCCAGAAGGCAGGTTAAATATATCCTGTGTAGTTGCGCCATTAGTCCAGATATAAGAATAAGGAGCATTACCCCCTGTTACAGTCAGGTCAATAGAGCCATTGGAGGAACTACAGGTCATGGCAGGATCCATTACAACTGCCGTCAGCGCCAAAGCGGTGGCAGGCTGGGAAATGGTGGTAGAGTTCGTTTTGGTACAGCTATTTGCATCTGTTACCGTCACCGTATAGGTGCCGGCGGCGAGGCCCGAGCGGTTTTGGGTCGTTACGCCGCCGCCCCAATTGTAGGTGTATGGGCTGGTGCCACCGCTAACTGTCAACGTAATAGAACCGCTGGAGCCGCCTAAACAAGCTACATTCACTTGGCTGGTGCTTATGGAGATGGCAGCAGGCTGAGTAATTGTTGCAGAGGTTGTTTTTGTACAGCCGCCAGCATCCGTTACCGTTACAGTGTACATACCCGCCGGGCGGTTGCTGATATCTTGGGTAGTTGCACCAGAAGACCAAGCATAAGAATATGGGCTTGTACCGCCCGTAACTGTAAGATCAACAGAACCAGTGGATACTCCGTTGCAAAGAATATTGACTTGGGTAGTGCTAAGCGCCAATACTGGTGGCTGCGCAATCGTCGCCGAAGTAGTTTTGGTACAACCATTGGTATCCGTCACCGTCACCGTATAAGTGCCCGCTGGGCGGCTGCTGAGGTTTTGGGTTGTTGCGCCATTTGACCAAGCAAAAGTGTAAGGCGATGTGCCACCACTTCTCGTCAAGGTAATTGAACCCGTGGAAGCGCCGTTGCAAAGCACATTCACTTGCGTGGTGCTTAATACAATGGCTGATAATTGAGTGATCGCCGTAGCAATAGTACTGTACAGCTGTTAGCATCCGTTACAGTCACGGTGTATATACCTGCTGCAAGATTGCTGATGTCTTGGGTTGTTGCACCATTTGACCAAGAATAAGCATAAGGCATTGTGCCTCCTTCCAACGATAGGTCAATGGAACCCGTAGCAGCACCATTGCAAAGCACATTCACTTTGGTGGTTGCTAACTTAAGCCCTGTACTAGGTTGCGTTATGGTTGCTGAGGTGGTTTTTGTACAACCATTGGCATCCGTCACGGTCACGGTATAGGTAGCCGCTGACAATCCACTGATGTCTTGTGTCGTCGCGCTGTTTGACCATGCATAACTATATGGTGTCGTGCCACCAGTGACCGTTAAGTCAATGGAGCCTGTGGCCCCGCCGAAGCATAGCACATTAACCGCAGTTCTAGTCAAAGCCAATACAGAAGGTTGCGTGATGGTAGCCGAAGTTGTTTTGGTACACCCATTCGCATCCGTCACCGTCACCGTATAGGTTCCAGCCGCCCGGTTGCTGATGTTTTGAGTGGTCGCGCCGGATGACCAGGCATACGAATAAGGTGACTGCCCGCCACTCACGGTTAATGTAACAGAACCCGTACTGCCACCATTGCACTGTACGTTCACGACGCTGGTGCTTAATACGATGGTTGCAGGCTGGGTGATGGTTACCGCAGTTGTTTTTGTACAACCGATCGCATCCGTCACTGTTACCGTGTAGGTGCCCGCAGTACGTCCTGAGATGTTTTGGGTAGTTGCACCAGTGGACCAGGCATAGGTATATGGCGAAACCCCACCGCTGACTGTCAGGTTGATTGAGCCATTAGCGCCGCCATTGCACGATACATTGGTCTGCGTAGTGCTGAGGGAAATATTACTCAATTTCACCGTGATTATATTGGATTCACCAGCCCATTCTGTGCAACCAGCCCTGCGCGCGCAGCGCAAGAAACAAGTGCTTTGAGTGATCACTGGGGAATCGTAGGTGGCGGAGCTTGCTCCGGCAATGACTTGCCAGGCTGGGTCTCCAATAGGGGGACATGTCGAGCCTGTAGCTTTCATCCACATGTATTCCATGGTGCCACTGCCACCAGAAGGGAATGCCAAATTCACAAATGCAACGGGATTGAATGAGGAGGCATTGCAGGCGACTTGATTGTTTCCTATCGTACCACCACTGGTGACGTTGTTGCAGGCTGTTAAGGTAAAGGTGAAACTTTGTTCGTCACAAAGCAGACCGCCCAAGTTGTCGGCAGAGTATATTTTTACGTTTACGGTGTAAGAACCTGCCGCGGGCGACCACACAGAACCTGTGCCAGGATAGTTATATGGTTCCGCGTTTTCTGTGACCGTACCGGAACTCGGGCCTGTTACAGTGAAAAACGCGCTTTCGCTACCACTAGTCACTGCTGCTTCCAAATTGTAAAGGCCAGAGATTGCGCTGAGCTGGTAAGACCCGCCATTGGTGATTGCAATATCAGTGCCTCCATCCATTTTGTTGAAAAGCAGTCCAGTGATGCTGGCATTACAAGTGGTTGTAGTTAAACACCACATATCTGTTTTTATCCAGTCCTGATTCGCATAAAAGGTAACCCGCACCTTTGTTGCACCAGAAGGAACATTGCCAGACAGATTGTATTGTGCCATATTTGGGAGGATCGCGTTGACCTCTTGCTTTATGGAGCTGATAAAAGTGCCACCATTATAAAATTCAACGGCTACATAAGCAAGAAAGGCGGCATTGTGTACTCCGCCATAAACGTTTATATTAATACCAGTACCAGGGGCAATTCCGGTAATATCTTGGTAAGCGCCTCCATTGCCACTGCCGCCACCTTCCAGAAAGTGGCCAGCATATGTTCCGCATTGTGCGGCATAAGTACCTATGCTCAGCGTACCATTATTAGTAGTCCAGTTAGATGTCCCGCTTTCAAAACTTGGGTTTAACACCAGGTTGCCAGGGCAAGCACAATCATTTTCCACTGTAACGGTGACTGAATTGGATTCCCCGTCGTAGTTGGAACAACCTGCGCGCCTGGAACAGCGCAAAAAGCAGGTAGAGCTGTTTAAAGGGCCTGAGTTATACGTGGCAGATGTCGCACCAGAAATTACAACCCAGGATGCATCCCCTATTGCTGGACAAGGTATGGTGCTACTTTGCAACCATAAATACTCAATAGTGCCAGAACCTCCAGAGGGAGAAGTAATGTTGGTGAAAGGGGCTGGGTCGCCACCATTGGTAATGGTTTGATTGGACCCTATCGTGCCGCCATTGGTGATATTGTTACAGGTACAAGGCTCTTCTGAAGAACCATCCGCAATGTAATTGCAAGTATATATATTTCCTAAACCAGGTAATTCAGCGCCTGGGATAGCGACATTGATCTCCTTTACAGGGTCTCCGTGTTTGTGTTTGGTCAGTCCATTCGCCAACGCTGGCACCAGCAGGCTGCTACCAGCAAAAACGATTGCTATGGACAAAATTGTTCCTAATACATTGATCGTGCGGAACGACTGCGTGCGGAGTGTAAAAGATTTCATAAATTTTTGTATGTTTCGTTGTTACGAAATGTATTGAATTCTGGATCAGATTGGACAATAGCAAGCAAGGCCACATGGTTACATGTAGCATGAAAAATTCCAATATGAGAATTGTAGAAATAGCTTTAAGGTGTTTGGTGCGTAACGCAAAAAACGTTAAACCAAACAGCGAAAGCTGCAAAGCAGACAATTACCCAATTGGGTACAACAAAAAATTAAAATTTGAAGCGTAACTCTCCCTGGTAGGATTAAACAGAGTGTAGGAGAGCACTAGGCAAATGAAGGAGTTCCTCGAACTTTACAGGCAAATTGAAGCATGCATGTGCAAAGGATGAACAACCAGTAATAACTGGCGCGTATCTAAATGGAGGAAAATTAAGAAACGGTAGGAAAGACTGCGGGGGGAGGATTAAAACAATTGGGGAAAAAATATTCCTCAAATGATCCATTCAGTAACATGAATGAGCGGCAAAGTTACATGTATGTATTTGAATAAATAGCAAGTACCTTTTTTTTTTCTGAATTCCGGAAATAGTAGTGTAGGTGACATTGCCAGGGGCCTTTTTAGCCCGCTAAACTAGTTTGAAGCTGCCTTAACAATCTTACGGACAAAAGTTTTACCGTCTAGTTGAATCTTCAGGAAATAAATGCCAGGGGCGACATTTGGCAAATCAAAACGGCAAAGCCCAGGACCGACTGTTTTTTTCGGCAGTATCATGGATACTAGGCGTCCAAGTTCGTCTGTCATTTCAACCATTACTGGAGTGGGCTTGGTCAGTTCAATATCCAGATTCGCTTTGGAAACATATGGGTTCGGATATACTTTCAATTCAATTTGCTCCATTTTCACACCACTTCCAGTATATAACATTTCTTCACTGCGTTTAAGGCTGCCTCCTGGCTTGAAAAAATCTGAATTGAATCCCGTGCCAGAGGCGCTTACTTCCTGCTCATGGCTCCGATCTTTTGAAAATAAAGCCAACGCATTGATCAGCATCTGGGAAGAAGGGGCTTCATCAAAATAGTATTCCACACCTATATATATGATCTTACCAATCCCCAACGGTTTATAGCCCACGACAGGGTAGCCACCGACATCAGCCAGGGTTACAAAAGCAGGATCTGAAATATCCAGAGGGTAGGCAAAATTGTCCAAATGAACATCAGCGGTAACACCATTAAATATGGGGTGCTCCAAATGGGCGCTGTGAATTGGCCTTTCTTTGGAAAAGTAACCAAAATCAAGCTCAAACAGCCCAAATTGCTGCAAGACTTCAAATTCATGCGTTCCCGTAAATAAAACGGTGCCACCCTGGAGTGCGTATTGGTTCAATGCCTTGCTGTACGCTTTTATACTGGCCGCACTTGAAGCAGAAGGATAAGCCACAACGACAGCATCACAACCTGACAGTACGCGCAACAAATCATCGGTAGTTCCTTCCGTAAAATCTGTGATTGTGGTATTGGGCATGTAGTGGCTGATGATTCTCCGTACCTTCTCATTGTAAGCATTGCCATAAGTGCTGTAGTCTAACATCATGATATTCATCCGAGTAGCGGAGTCTACGGCTATCTTCATGCCATAATCATCGTATGGCAGCGTCCGATCCGAACGCTGCAAAAGACGCTCAAAGGTCGTGTTGCAAACTGGCGCATTTATGTCAAAATAGGGATGGCCTGGTCGGAAGGCCGACAGGCAAAGCAGACCAAAAGTCAAGGCAAGGATCGGTAAAGAGCGGAACATTGGTAGCTTGTGTAAAGTTATCAGATCAAATGTAACGTTTATGGGTAAACGTACAACCAGCAATTATCGTGCAAAAGTGGTTGCAAAAATACAGATTCCTTCAATTCTGTTCATAAATAATCAATTATTTGAACAATCAAGGGGTAAAATACAAAAGAGCCGCCTCGTGTGAGACAGCTCTTTTGTATTTTATGCAGCTGCTAATCAATTACTTACCCGCAACCAATGAAATTTGCAGATCAAATTCGTCGTAAATGGTTTTGTCGCCCAAACCGTCGAAAAAAGAACCTGAGCCATAACGCATGTTGTACTCCGAACGGTCAATGGTAATTTTTCCAGTTGCATTGACAGCACCACTCATATCTTGTACATTGGCAAAGAATTTCACTTCTTTAGTGGTACCTTTTATGGTCAAATTACCCACAATTTTGTAATTGCCTTTGCTGTCTTGGGCAATGGCACGGGTGATCACCATGGTAGCAGTTGGATTGCTGGCAACTGCCAAGAAATCATCAGATTTCAAGTGACCGATGAGTTTTCCAGCATATTCGCCCTCGAGATCGGTGCAATTGATGGTGTTCATGTCCATTTCAAATGTACCACCGGAAAGCAGGCCATCCTTGAATTGAAGACTACCGCTTTTTATTTTAACTGTACCAGTATGCTTACCAGTCACTTTGTAACCCGTCCAAACGACTACGCTGGAGCTAGTATTAACATTATAGCTGTTCTGAGCCTGTAGGGCTACAAAGAACAATGCAAATAAAGGAAGAAGGATCAATTTTTTCATGCGCAATAAAATTTTTAGGATGATGAAATACTCGTTTTTAGAGCATTGAGACGCAAAGATAGGCAAGATGTTTAAATGATAGGTGTTGAAACATCTATTTTTGACAGCCATTAACAAGAGCCTGTTTTTTTTACGAATCATTATGACCGTCAGAATCTTCAAAATAGCCCTGCTATGGGCCTTTTTTGAAGAAATTTTGCCTTGGCCATGAGTTATTGCCTGAAACAATGTGTGTTTTTTCAAACAAGATTTTTTTTTTGAAAACTGTAGACGTACCTTTGCGCCTCTTTATTAGAAAGACACTCAAATTTTTATACAATGAAAGAATTGGAAGCAATCCAGTTTGTACATGATCAACTGCTGAAGACCCCGTCATTCCCTGCGTTTAAGACAGGTGACACCATCGTGGTTACGTACAATATCGTGGAAGGCGACAAAAGCCGTGAACAAGCTTATCGTGGTGATGTGATTCAGATTAAAGGCCATGGCCTAACTAAATCATTCACCGTACGTAAAATATCACACGGTGTCGGTGTAGAGCGAATTTTTTCGTTCTCCAACCCATACATTGCGCGCATAGAAGTTATGAAGCGCGGTAAAGTGCGTCGTGCACGATTGTTCTACCTGCGTGGCCTTGTTGGCAAAAAAGCACGTATCAAAGAATTGAAATATACTGGATCGAGCAACTAAGCTTTGGAACCACGCAAAAAAATGCGGCCTCCACTCAGGATGTCGCATTTTTTTTGCCTTGGCTCCAACAGGGACTTGAGTCATTTCAACTTCATTTGTGCAAAGTACGGATGATCCGGGTTTACAATGGGCTCTTCACGAAGCGGATGGATCAGTACATCCATGTCTTCCAAAGGTATAGCACCGAGTAGCGGTTCGTTATCGCCCGGCAATATCACGGCAGTACAAATTGAATTCCTGTTTTTGAATTTTAAATGGACTGGCCCTACCACCTCACATTCTACTCTACGGCCATCTGCCATTAGCCCTGTTCGCCTTTCTACAAATGGGAGTTGTAATTGTGCTTGAATTGACTCGTTGATTCAGAGGTTGTATGCCCCTGTGTCGACGAGCATGTTCACGTGCATCCGTTTAACTTCTTCCTCGCCGAAATATGGCGGCGTGCCAGTGCAAGGTCGTCCCCGTTGATCAGTTCGATGTCTGCATATACGAAGCCCACGTTTTACAAGTTTAATTTGTTGAAAATGATTCATTTTATTTTCATCTGTGCAAAGTACGGATGCTCTGGGTTTACAATGAGCTCTTGCCGAAGCGGATGTACCAGTACGTCCATGTCTTCTAACGGAATAGCACCCAAAAGCGGTTCGGAATCACCTTTCAACACCATTGCATCTACATGGCACCTGCGATTTTTGAATTTTATTTCAATAGGCCCTACCACGTCATATTCGGCTACGCTGCCGTCAGCAAGTTGTCCTTTTCGTTTTTCGAGAACAGATAATCCCAATTGCTCCTGGATTGTTTCGTTGATACATAGGTAATAAGAACCTGTATCAACCAGGATATTTAACTGCATTCGTTTTATTTCTTCCTCGCCGATAATTTGACGGCGAGCCAATTCCATATCTCCGCCGTTGATCAGTTCGATGTCTGCATATACTAAGCCCATGTTTTGCAATTTTGAGGGTTAAAAAATGATTCTAGTACAAATTTAATCCATTTTAAGGATAATAACAATGGCAACGGAAAGTATTTTAGGATTGCCAGACATCCCTAAAAACAAAAAGCGTGTATGTTTAGGCTCTCGCACCTACACATACACGCTTTCATTGGAAAGCAGCACCATTAATGTTCCGCAGAAAAGCTCTTTTCGTAGGTTTCCCAGGGCGTTTTCCGATGGCTATCTGATCCAAAATAGTTGATGATGGCTTCCATTTTGACCGCGTCCTGATAGCCCGGCACTGGCTGAATCAAGTTTAAGCTTTCATCCAAAAAAACTACGGTTGGAAATGACAGGCGATTGTTGAGCCAAAGCGCTGCCAATTCATGGTATCCACGGCTGCCTGTTTTCTTAAAATGGTAGGTCTTTTCCTTAAAGACGATATCCTGTGATTGTTCTGCATCCAACTTGACGGCGTAAAAATGTTCGTTCAGGTAGTTTGCAACAGCGGGATTCACGAACGTAGTGCTGTCCATGTGTTTGCACCAGCCGCACCAATCCGTATAAACATCGACAAATATTTTGCGTTTGTCGGTTTTACTTCTTTCGAGTGCCTCATCCAAGGATATCCAATTTACTTTGACCTTATCAACAAGTTGAATGGCAGGTACGCGGCGTGCGGAATTTGTTACACCTCTTGCCGTTTGTTGATTGTCATAATAGGTGCCTCTTGAATTGCGCAGGGATGTTTCCGAAGGGCGCAAGCTTGCCTTTTGTGTCGAAGTACCCGAATTGGCAGCAGAACGGTCAACAGCGGTACCGGAGCTCCCCGAACGCTGGGTGGCGGTAGATTTTGGAGCAGCTGTCGTATTGCGGGGCGTGGCGCTGGGTGCCGCCGTACTCCTTACCGACTTGTCAACGGGAGTTTGTGCCAAAGAACCAGTGGCAGCCAGCAAAGAAAAAATATAAATCGAAATGAGTGTGCGCATAGCCATATCTTGTCAATCGAGCGGTTTTGGTGGACAAATGTACTGAATCTTAAACAGGAAAAATGCTATTGGTCACTACCCCTGGGGCTATTTTAAAAGAACTTTAACCCCTAAGGGGCCGATTTACCAAAGTAGGCCTCTACCATTTGTCGAGTGCCCGGTGCTCATAACGCTGCATTTTATCCAAAAGATCGGGGATGTCTTCCGAAATAATGCACAATTGGCGGTTCTGTTCCTTCAGAAAACCATTTTCAACCATCACATCCAGCATCAGTACCAAGGGGTCGTAATAGCCGCGAACGTTCAGCAAGCCTATCGGACGCTGGTATTGTAACAATTGTGCCAAGGTTAAAGCCTCAAAGTGCTCGTCCAAAGAACCATAACCACCCGGCATGGTAATCACGCCATCAGTTCCCTCAATCAGCAATTTTCGTCGATCCGACATGGACTCGACCATCACCATGTCTTTCACGCCGGGGTGCCCAAGCTCAAGGCCATGCAACTGGTGGGTAATGACGCCCGTAATAGTGCCCCCATGTTCCAGAACCGAATCTGCCAGCACCCCCATGAGCCCTACACTGCCGCCGCCAAACACGACCTTGATGTCACGTTCCGAAAGTATTCTCCCCAATTCAGTCGCCGCTTCAGCAAACCAGGGTTTATTGCCTTTGTTGGCACCACAAAAAACTGCTATTGATTTCATAATGATTAATGTGATAATTTGATAATGACACGCTGCTCTAGCATTTCGCTATTGCCCTTTGTTTTTTTGCCCTTTTGCCTTTTGCCCTTTGCCCTTTTGCCCTTTACCCTTTGGAAAGCGCGAATATCGACATTATTGTAAAAGTCGGGTATGGTAATTGCGAAGTACTTATTTTTGCAGGAGTTTCACAAGAAACTGTTGTACTTTTAAATCCAAACCGATTTATCCATGAACATTCGAATCTTGGCCACACTTCTGGCCTTTTCCGCTTTTTTTGCTTGTGTAAAAACAGTCGCGCCACCAGCAGCTCCGACATTTGAGGTGTTTGTCAACAATGAGTTCAATGAATTGAACGCCCGCTTTGCGATATTCGTCAGTGACCAAAGCAATGGTGAAACGCGGGCATTCCGTTGGGTTGCAGGGGAAGACAGCATCCATTTGGAGGTGCCAAACAGCACACAAAGCGATCGTTTTGATTGTACCGTGTTCAAAATCAGCACTTTATTGGCACCAGGTACTGGCGTACGGGATACCGTACTCTCGCTTACTACCTACACCGACCTTGAAAGTGGCACCCAAATTAACCTTCGAAATCAGGTGTATCAACAGGTTACGAGCTTATCGTTCAACCTGGCTGGAATGAACACCCTCGACAGCATCGTTGTATCAGATGCCTTTACCATCAGCCGCCCTCAGCCGGGCAACAATTATGCAGGAGAATATTTTTGCTACCATTCTGGCAAAACTTGGGTGCGAATATTGGTAAATGGAGACCCTTTCTGGCGTTTTGTCCGATTCGACAACCTGAGCGGCCCTGCCGTAAATGCCAGCACCCTGGATGCCAACATCTTTCTTTCCATTCTAGCCCCCCCGCTCAAACTTAATTTCCCCTTTGTAACTGCTTGGGATTACCAGGTAGATGGGCTTGTAGACACCTCAAAACTACAATTTTTCCCTTTGAGCGCACCCTTGCTGGCACCGGGCGGTACTATCCCCATCATTGGAACTGTAAATGTTTTTGAACCCGTCAACAACGACCTGTTCAACCCCAACCGACCTTACAATGGCCTTCGGCTACAGACACATGGCACCGAGCCTGCTGTTGGTGGCTACACCTATATTAGTGATCACTTTTACAGCGCCATTCCAGCAACCTTGCCCGTAGCAGCCTTCGACCTGGAACCAACCGTATTGGCTGACAAGCGCTTGATTGCGGTAAATTGTGTTGGAAATTTTGATTTATTGACTTTTTCCCGCAGCAGAAGCGGTTATCAGGTATCCTTAAATATTAACTGGGAAGTAATCACAAAACCTAAAAACGGTATTGTCGATTACCGCCTGCCGGATGTGCCAACGGCCTTGGGCAGCTTGTACCCGCCATTAAAAAACTATGATTTTAATGTGGGGGTGAAAGCCAGGGCTGAGTCCTACGAAAAGAATATTTCATATCAGCAAATTGTGTGGGAAAAACTGAACGCTGGTGATGTGTTGTGGCAGGCTAGGGCTGGGTATTTGGGGAAAGAGCGCAGTTTTTAATGCGGTAAAAACCTCGTAGGTCTAAAACCTCAGAACCCTCCCAAAAAAGCGCTGCTTTTTTGGGAGGGTTCTGAGGTTTTAGACCTACGAGGTTTCTGGGGATGAAGACCACCTTGCGCTAAAACTGAAAATAAATAAATGGCTGCACCTCCGCCGATTTTACCTGCATCACCAAGGCGGCGATAAGCGTCACCAGCACGACTTTCCCGAATAAGGGCATGGCTGTGACAAACTTTTGCGCCCCGAGCTCCCAGTTCTTGGGCATTAAGTGCAGCGCAAAACCAAGCGCGATCCAAAACACAACGGCAGCATAACCGTCCATGAAATCCATAAAGTATTGAGGCTCAAAATTGTACCATATTTGGCTGAACATGGCATGTACGTTGTCTAGCCCTTGGGCGCGGAAAAACACCCAGCAAAAGCAGACAAAGTGAAAGGTCAAGAAACCGCCAAATAAGCGCCTGAACGGACCTGGAGCCGATGAGATATTCTGCTTCACAAATCGCTCAAAAGCCAAAGCTAGGCCATGCAAACCGCCCCAAATAATGTAGCGCAAGGCAGCACCGTGCCAAAGCCCGCCCAGTAGCATTGTAAGCATCAAGTTTACGTACGTGCGGACGCCTCCTTTGCGGTTGCCGCCCAAGGGTATGTAAAGGTAGTCGCGCAGCCAGGTGGACAATGAGATATGCCAGCGCCGCCAAAACTCCGTGATGCTCGTCGATTGATAGGGCGAATCAAAATTATCCAGGAATTTAAAGCCCATTATTAAAGCCAGGCCGATGGCCATATCGGAATACCCGCTAAAATCGCAGTATATCTGCATCGCGTAGCCGTACACCGCAAACAAGTTCTCCAGTCCGGTGTACTGCAACGGAGAATCAAATACCCGATCTACGAAATTGGCACTTATGTAGTCGGAAATCACCGCTTTTTTGAACAAACCCGTGCAAATCAGGAAAATACCGCGCCCAAAATCTTCGCGTGTAATATGCAGTTCCTTGTGTATTTGCGGCAAAAAATCCGCCGCACGAACAATGGGGCCAGCCACCATTTGCGGGAAATAGGTGACATAAAAGGCATAATCAAGCATGCTGTCCAGTGCCTTCAATTGGCCCCGATACACATCAATGGTATAGCTCAGCGATTGGAAAGTAAAAAAAGAGATGCCCACGGGCAAAAACACTTTCATTGGATCGAAGGTCGCGCCCGTAAGTTCGCACCAAAGCTCGGAATACACATTGTACTTAAAATACACCAGCATGCCCAAATTGACGACCAGGCTGGCCACCAACAGCCAAGTCTTTTTCCTCCGGGATGCCACATTCCCCATCCAGCGCGCCAAATTGTAGTCGACCACGACAAGCACTACGTGCAAAAGCCAGTAAAGGCCCGCGCATTTGTAGTAAAAATAAAGGGAGAACAAGGTCACCCAAATGATGCGCAACCGCTGGTTGGGCAACAAAAGGCGGTAAATCGCCAAAAATGGCACCAATAGAAAAATAAAAAAACCGCTGTTGAACAGCAGTTTCGCATCAGGGTCATAAACAAACTGACCTAATATCTTGGCTAAATCGAGATCAAACACAATGGCGCAAATGTACGAAAAAAGGGTTTCATGGTTTCATGGTTTAAAGGTTTCAGGGTTTACACGGTTTATTTTTCTCTTGAAAAGTATTTCAAAATTAACAAACAGATCGCGTAAACCCTGAAACCTTTAAACCATGAAACCATGAAACCCCTTTTTTCGTACCTTCGTCCCACGAAAATTTCTAATCTGTTGGCCTCCCGTTACTCCCTCATTCGATTACTGCCCCTGCTGTTGCCCTTTGCTGTCTTTCTTTTTTGGTTAGGCTGCCGCAACAATCCCGACCCCTTGTGGGAAGAGAGCGGAAAACTGTTGGCACAGCCCTGCAACCTGATTGCGGACTTGCCGGATTCCTTACAACAACTTTATTGCCAGCTCCATGATTTGCCATTCCAGGCAGGTGATACCACGGCATTGCACTTGGCTTCACAGCCTTCGATGAGCAATATTGAATGGGTTTCGTTCCAAAAACTGACACTGCTTGCTGCCTCCGAATGGCGTACCGTAATTTCAGGTGTAACAGGCACTGGATCCACCAAACAAGCCAGACGGGCCGCCAATTTGATCGCCGGAAGTATGGACAGGGTGCTTCAAATTGACTGCGCACCTGGATTCGATATAGAATACTATAAAAAGTACATCTGCAATGAGGACGAAAAAGGCAAGTTTCAGCCCGGCATTTTGTTGCAGTTTTGGGAGCATTGCCGACAACGTCCAAAGGAGCAGTTTGTCGCAGTTATCGACAATTTTGACAAAATAAATCCGGAAACATTCTTTGGCCCCACACTCTGGGAAGAATTGAGCAGCAAAAAAGTAGCGGCTTTTATTGGTGGGAAAACGATCACCTTGCCCAGCAATTTTTTCATGATATCCGTGACGCATTTAGGGCCTGGCTCCATTGTTGAATTCAACGAAGAGCACTTCAAACGGCTTGGCGCACAGTATATTTTGGAGCCAAACCCACGGGAAATGCTCGCTTATCTCGACCTGCAAAAGCGACAAGGCAAACTGACTCCGGAGCGGATAGACATGCTGAAGGACAAAACAAAACTCCAAGGATTTATCTTTTACTTCTTGAAAATCAACCAGTTGCTCCGGGAACGCTATGGCATTGGCTACCAGATGGGACAAGGCACCAATCTTCGGGGCTATTACCTGCCAGAAGAGCACACCAAATTGAAACAAACGGTGCTCAGTCACCTCAATGCTTTGAGGCCATCCCAACCTTTGACCGTAAAGGATTTTGACGACATAGAATATTCCTTGGAAAATGGCGGTCTTGAGCCCAATTCAAGCTTTTGGGCCCGACAGGTTCAGGTACTAAAGGATACAGGCTACTTTGTCGAAATCACGATGGTGGGCACCACGGCGCTGCTCACGGCGCTGCTGGGCTGGTGGGTGTTCCGCCGCCGGGAAATACTGATCCGGTGTTATGGCGACAAAGCCAAACAAGTATTCAAAAGCTTTGAAAATCAACAAATTACCGCGGAAGAAGCCGGACAACGGCTAGAAATAATCAGGGAAGAAGTAGACGACCTTGTACTCCGGCGGCATTTGGGCTATACAGAAGGCTTATACTTTCTAGCTTTTATTGAAGACAAGGTTAAACGCATCGAATACGCACGGAATGTAAGTGAAAACTTCCTGGAGCTTTTTAATGCTTTTATGGAAGATGAAGTCCTGACCGAAAGCGAATACCTGAAACTGCGACAGTTTTTGCAGTCGATGCGCCATAAAATACCACCGGAAAGCTATCAACAGTTCAGTCAGAAAGTGGAGCAGGCGTATGCGACGCATCATACATAGGTCATAAATGTCAAAGAAGCGGCTTTTTGAAAAATTTGGATGTTGTTAGCCAAAAACGCCAAGGCCTTGCCGCACAATCCCCTGCACTTTCCACCCCAATGCGTTTTCCCGAAGCAATGTCCTGCTCCGGAACTTCCTTGCCTGGATTTTCAATCCAGAATGGCGCATCCGCTGCAATCAAACTCTGCCCTGACATGCTGCTGTGCAACCCCAAAGCCTGGGTTAAAGAACCAGGGCCCGTGGTAAGCGCCGGTTTCACCGTTTGCATTTTCACCTTACCCAACAATTGTCGTCTTTCTATCATAAGTTTCTGACCCTCAACGGGTTCAATCCCCCTAATCAGCACCGCATGCGCCATGCCATCATGGCCAGTGACCACATTGAACAAGTGGTGGATGCCATAACAAATGTAGATGTACGCCCTGCCGCCTTCCTGAAACATGACTTCCGTGCGCGCAGTGCTGCGCTTGTCATAAGCGTGACAGGCACGGTCTTCGGGCGCGCGGTAAGCTTCTGTTTCAGTGATGATGCCCGCAGTGCGCTGGCCGTCAAATTCGGTGACTAGGACTTTGCCCAGCAGGTCGCGGGCAATTTGGACGACATCTGTTCGGGTGTAGAATTCGAGCGGCAAACGCATTTATTTGAATGATGAATGATGAGTGATGAGTGATGAGTGATGAGTGATGAGTGATGAGTGATGAGTGATGAGTTTGCACAGCATTAGATTTAATTTGGGCTGCGTTTTTCAGCACCTAAACCGGGAATTAGTGGAATGAGGGCTGTCGCGATAACCTTGGAGGGTTTTAGAACAGTTCAACATACGGATAGGTAGTCTCAAATTTAACAAAGTAATATCTTCGACACCAGAAGTGCTGAAAAACTCAAGCCAAATAAGGGTTAGGACGCTGTGCAAACTCATAACTCATCACTCATAACTCATAACTCATAACTCATAACTCATAACTCATAACTCAAAAAGTTCCGCTTTCAGGTCATCTATCCGCACCGTTTTGCCGCTGCCGCAGTTCCAGAAAAAAATCGTGGCCCGGTCGAAAGGTTCCTTCGGTATTTTAGTATCAAAAAAGATGGTCTTTGTCTCTTGTCCATCCACGTGGCGCTGTAGCCGTATCATGCGCTCTTTTATTACTTTATCGCCTTGCCGGAACCGGACGACAAACTGGGTCATTTGCCACCAATCCCATTCTTTTGGATCGCAGCGGAAAGTGGCCGTGGCGCGGAGCCAGGGCTGTTCATTGGGTTTAATGGGCAGTTCGAACTCGGGCGAAAATTGCTTCTCAGCGTTAATGAGCAATGATTTTGTGCCTGAAATGGGAGCATCCGCGCTGGTATTGCTGGTGGTGTCGCTGTCGAAATTCAGGTTCAGTATTTCACGCACCTTTTGCCTTTCCGAGCCTTTGAATTCGTCTTTGGAATCCAGTAGTTTCATCCAATCGCGTTTCACGTCAAATTTCCCGAGAATCTTCAGCATGTAGCGGCGGGTCATTTGTTCACTCACAAACAAGCCGCCCCGATGCGCCTGGTGGCTCCACCAAAGGTTGATATAAATACAGGCTCCAGCCAGGGCAACAAAAGCCCAACGCCGCCAGTTTTGCTGCGAAACCCAATCCCAAAACGCCGCCAGCGCAAAGGCCCATAGCGGGTAGCTTTGCACCATGGCGCGTTGACCAAGGCTGCCACCATACCACCAAATATCCCAGGCGGAGGTGATGTATAGCGCTATCAAACAATAGATTATAACAGCTGGAAAAGCTTCCGGGAGACGTTTGCGCAGCATGAAAAGTCCGACCACCGCAAAAAGCATGATGGGCGAATACACCAGCCAGCCAGCCCGGGCACTCCAAAGCACATCTTCAATGTGCGGTGGAAACCAGGTAAAACCTTGCTCCTCGTAACTGTACACAATCCATTCTCCTGTAGCGTATTTCCAATAGATCGCCTGCAAGGACATCACAGCCGCCGCAACCACCACGGCAAGGCTGATTTTGGGAAATTGCCCTTTGAAAAAACGAAAACGATCCCGCACTGCGGCCATGGAGCCAAGCCCCCAGAGCACTGGTATCAAGACGGAGATAATCTCCGTCGGCCGGGTCAACGTAGCCCAACCGACCAACAACCCGATGATGGCTGCCTTGCCAAAAGTCGGTCGCTTGTAGAACTGTATGGTGCTGAAAATCAGGATGCTGTACAGGGTGAACAACCAATTATGGGTCATCGCGCCGGTGATGCCTGCGTATTCCAGATAATTGCTGCCAAACACCAGACTGACCAGCACCGCCGCCACAATGCCTTCCGAAAAATACAGCAGCAGCACCTGCCGCAAAAACCACAGTCCCAGCAAAGCCACCAACAAACTGCCCCAACTGATGGCCGCCTGATAGGGCCTGGAAAACCCATCCGCAGGGTATCCCAACGGCTCCGCCAACACGTTGGCAGTCACAAACCAGGGTAGAAATTGCAGGGTCTGGCCCATCGGGTATTTCATCACGTAATTGCCGGATGGATGCTGGAACGCCTGGCCCATGCCCGGACCTGGATGGTATTTGCTTTCTATCCCACCCCACCAGTTCAATTGCTTTATATCCTTGTAAATCAAAGCCGCTGGCAAATACAGGTAATAGCCCGACACGTCCCAACTGATGGTTGCTTCCGTGTTGGATTGCTTCCATTTTGGGTAATAAAACACCGAGGAGGCGATGAGGAGGGCGGCAGAGAGCCAGAAGGCGTAGCGGGACATAGGGATGGAGGGCTGAGGAGATGAAGGGATGGGATAAATATCTTTGCTTTCCCTGACATTGACAAATTTAGGGCGTAATATCATTTCAACTGCCTGAGCGCCGATGATCATTGGGCGAAGAAAAAGCCAGGCAAATATTTACCTTAATGTGTTTTTTTCCGCTTCCAAAAGCTCATTTTACGTTTTATGGTTTGAACTTTTTCTTTGTCAATCAAACCGAAATACACCCCTATAAACAGGACAATCCAAAACAGCCCTTTTATCAGGAAGAAAAGAAATCCCGCTATTCCAATATCTTTTAAGAATTCCATTTATTTTGTAAAAATTATTGCCCGTTATTACATTCAGTTTCTAATTCGTCAAATATCAAAATATTAGAATCGAACCCTTTGTTTACCTCGTCAGCCCATTCGTCTTTTTGGACAATCCTGATGGATTGTATGCTTTCCTGCATGTTGTCAAAATCATACATCCTGCCGGTGGAAGGCACCATTTTTTTCATCATCTGTCCGCCAAACATAATAGCCAAATAGTTCAGGTAAATATGTGGCAAAGCTTCTTCATAAGATAAAGAGCCGAGGTAATCCACATACGCTTTGGTACTGCCTAAAATAGTATCGGCATGATATCCCTGAGACTTCAATTCTTCCATGTCTTGCAGAACGTACTCAGTTCTTTTCAACCCGCTATGTGGCAATCCGATACTTTCAATGGCTTGAAAAATTTGCAATTGTTGGTTGAGGTACAATAAATACTCACTTTTACGGAGCAGACCTCTAAACATTCTTGCGTTAAATGGCATTTTTTCAGCCTGCTTGTGCTTTTCGCTGGTAGCTTCTTTTAATGGTAACATCTTGTTTTTGATTAAATTCGGGGCAAAGGTAGAATTAATCTAAATAACAAGAAGCGTGTGACAAAAAAAATTGCACTAAGTTAACCACATTGGCCTCACGCCAGCGGTCGTTACTGCGCTAGGAAAGCGCTGTCGTCTCCTGGCGACCAGCGTGTAAATAGTTATCCTTGTGCTATATTTGCCAGCCTATTCTTTACCATTTCAAATCCTTTTCACCCAAATCTTCAAAACTATGCCCAACGCAACTTTCAAAAATTTCAAGATATCCATCCCTTTTCTCGGCCTCGAAGGCAACTGGGAAGTAGACGACCAACAACGCAAGGCCGCCTGGGAAATTTACGTAGAACTGGTGACCCGCGTCACCGTCGTAGCATTGAAAAAAGAAGAGGGCATCCTTCGGGAAGCCATGAACTCCTTCTACTCCCTTTTCAACACCACCCGAGAGATACTCAAGCGCTATGGCCCCACCATCGCCGTGGCGGCCGATGAAAAAGACATGACCCTGGGCCATATCGCCGTGGGCGTGCTCAACAAAGTGCTGCGCCCCCTGCTGGCCAAATGGCACCCCATCCTGGAAGAATATGAAAACAATCGACCCAAAAATGTTTCCGTGGCGGCCCACGAGCGGAAATGGGAACACGCCGCCGCGCTGCGGGCAGACATTGAAAAAGTGCGGGCTGACTTGACGGTTTATGCGGATGTGCTGGCGAAGGTGAGCGAGGTGAGCAAATTGCATTGAAAATAAAGCAACTAATTGATAATCAATATCCCACAACGATCATGAGCAAGGAAAAACCAAGAAAAATCTTTATCAGCTACCGTTGGGATTGCACCTACCACGAAGCGAAAATCCTGCAGCGTTCCATCGAGGTTTCTTTTGAGCATGTCCACGTTTTCAGAGACGAGGAACGGGCGGCGCCTGGAGATTCCCTAACCAAAACAATTAAGGAAGCCCTGAACGAATCGGATCTGGTGCTGGCGCTTTTTCATGAAGGCTGGCAACAAAATCCCCTTAAACATGAAGGCTCTTATTTAAACAAATTATTCAAAGAAGACGACTGGATACGCCTGGAGTTGGATTATGCCAAAAACCAGAAAAACTTATCAATCATTCCTATCCTGTGCAACAAAGCCACATTGCCGCCCAGAAAAGACCTCGAAGAATTGAAAAGAGTCTTACCTGAGTGCCTGTATTTTCTTTCCGATGATATACTGGCTATAAAAATTGACAAGTCCAATACCAGTGAAAAAAAGGTGCTCGAATTTATTGAAAAGCACCTCAACCTCACGAGAAGACAAGAGATCGAAAAGCTGCCACACAAAAACCGTCTGAAAGAGGAAGGGCTCCTATTACCGAACGAGCTGCCCGATAAAAAAACTGTTCTAGCCCCCTTTTTGGGCTTGCCGTATTTTGAAGAAAAAGACGCTTGCCTGTTTTTAGGCCGCAGCGATGAAATTTGCGATTTATGGGATTTATTGGAGCGAAAAGCCAGCCGATTGATTCTGCTCCATGGCTATTCCGGCGTGGGCAAATCTTCGCTGCTCCATGCCGGGTTGTTCCCGAGGATTAAACAGAAGGGCTGGACGGTGGTGCAAGAACGCCGCCAAAAAGACAAAAGCCTGCATAAATTGTTAGAAGATTTGCTGCTGCAAGTCCCAAATACCGGAAAAACCTTGCTCGTTGTAGACCAGTTGGAGGAGGCGCTCATAGAACCTTTTCAAGGAAAAGAGGAGCTGCCGCTTCTTTTCCTCTTGCTGAAAAAGGCCCTCAACGATCATCCAAATCTAAAAGTCATATTTGGCTTCCGAAAAGAATTCTTGCCGGAAATACAAAAGCAAGTGAAAGTGGAAGCACTAGAAACGCAGCAGAAAGGGTATTTCCTGGAGCCACTCGACAACGAAAGCATTCTGGAAGCTATCAAACTGAACGACGAACTGAAAGCACATTTTGGTTTTACATTTGAGGATGGACTGGAAGAAAAAATCGCTGCAAGCATCGTAGAGCGCAGCGACCAGTTGCACAGTGGTGAAGCGTCGAATAAAGCACCATGGCTGCAATTATTGCTGCACAACCTGTGGTCTACTGCTCAAAAAAAGCAAGGTAAATTCAACCTGTTGACGCTCACAGAATCCACCTTTACCGAAGTCAGGCAAAAGAGTTTTCCAGACATGGTAAAAAACCAGCTTGACAAACTGGAGCAACATGCGGAACCCCACTTAACTTTTCACCAAAAAGGCCTCACACTCGACCTGCTGAACTTCCTGACGACAGCCGCTGGCACTGCTGGTGTACATTCCGATGCAGCGTTGATAAAGCGTTATCCTGTACCAGAATCCCAACTCATAGCCCACCTCCAATTACTCGAAAACCTGCAACTCGTAACACGTATTGCCAACCGTAACGACGAGCTCTACACACGCCTCGCCCACGATTCCCTCGCACCGGTAATCCGGGAGCGGCACGAGCAATCCGATAAACCGGCACAAAAAGCTTACCGGGTTTTTCAGGGTAAGATAATGTCCGTTGACATTGTAAAAGACAACGAGGGCATTGGCCGTAATAAAATAAATTACAACCCAATTCGGGACAGTGACGATCATCGCCTGCTTCGTGAAGTCAGAGACTTCATGTACCGCTGGTCCGATGAAGAACAGGCAGCTTTTGACCGCGGGGCAGAAATTTTGGCAAAAGCGGAAGCGGAACTCCACGGAAAAACAGCCCAAATATTCGACGGCTACGCCGATGTTGGCATCGACCTAATTGCTTCACTTGATCATAAGAAGGCATTGGAAAAAATGATGCTCGCCGTGCAATGGGACATCAATTTTGAGTTGAAAAAACAAAAACTACAAGCCCCCCTCGAAGAACTGCTCTTTTTCTTTGCCGAAGGCGGTATAAACTTCGATTTGGCCAGAAAATCTGCCGAATTGTTGAATACGTTGGCATCCGATGAAACCTTTCAGGCTGTATTGAAAAAATGCGTTGACGAAGGTTGGAATGACCGGGATAAATTCAAACCCCTCCTGAAAAGCTTGCCTTCATTCGAAGTCTTGATGGCCCGCTATTACCCAGAAATGATCCCAATCCCCGGCGATACCTTCACCATAGGAAGCCCAGAAACAGAAAAGCCCCGATTTACTGCTGAACTTCAACACGAGGTTGCCTTGGACTCCTTCAAATTGGCATCAACACCCGTCACCTTCTACCAATATGCCTTGTATTGCGAAGCCAATGAAAAAAGCATCGCCAGCATGACGCCTTCCTGGGGGCGCCTCGGCGACCACCCGCTGGTGAACATCAACTGGTATGATGCGGCAGCTTTCTGCAACTGGCTGAGCGCGCACCAGGGATTGAAGCCCTGTTACGACATAAAAAAAGAAAGAGACAGCGATAAAAACAACCAGGTGCCCAATGACTATCAAAAATGGCTCGTGGAGCTTGACAAAAAAGCCAATGGCTTCCGATTGCCGACCAGCGCCGAATGGGAATTCGCCGCACGCGGCGGCACCAAAAAACAAAGCTTTAAATACGCCGGCAGCAATGATCCGAACGAGGTTGGCTGGTATTGGGAGAACTCGGGCGACAAACCGCTGTCGGGAACCTGGGAGAACAGCAGGGTGCTCGACAACAATGGCCGCACCCACCCCGTAAAAGAAAAAGCCGAAAACGGCATCGGGCTGTACGACATGAGCGGCAATGTATATGAATGGTGCTGGGACTGGTACGACGAGGCGTATTACGCCGCCTGCAAAGAAAAAGAGCCCGTTAAAAAGCCCTTTGGGCCCGAAAGCAGCAAATCGGGTCGTGTGTTGCGTGGTGGCGCTTGGTACTACGGTGATAGCTATTGCCGGGTGGCGTGTCGCTACTGGGATGTACCTAACTTCAGGGTCGACGCAGTGGGGTTCCGGTTGGCTCAGGACTAACCTTACCCTTTTTTCTTTTACCCTTTTACCCTTTTTTTACTTTACCGCCGAAGGCGGTCGAAATTTTTTTTGAAAATTGGTATATTTGCGGCAGTGGAGGCCATGCGAAATCGGGTCGTGTGTTGCGTGGTGTCCCGTGTGTCCCATTTATTTTCGGGATGCCGAACATACAAACAGCCGGGTGTGGCTGGTAGCGCGGTGCAAACCGGACGAACGTCATGCCCGGCTTTTTTTATCCCAGAGATTTGATCCAGCCCCCGTTCATTTTTCCGATTTCCTGGATTTTTTCAACGACAGATTGGAGGCATATTCCAAAGGAGAAATCAGCCCCAATACATTTGAAATGCAACTCAACAGCTGGATAGGCCATGCCCGCCAAGCCGACACCTGGCGGCTTCAGGGAAAACTCTTCCGGTATTTGTGTTCCCGAGGATTGAATGTGTGCAAAAAGGATACCGCCTGGAAGCTACTGGAATGGCGGCCAATAAAAAACGGGCGCCATTCCTGACAGGGGCGGTTTATTGGGTAGCGCGGCATGAATGCCGCGCTACCCAACGCATTAAGCCCAAAAAGGGTAAAAGGGTAAAAGAAAAAAGGGTAAAGTTAGTCCTGCGCCACCCGAAAACCGATATTGTAGTATCGATTCGACGGACCATAGTCGTTGCGATCCGCCGAGCGACAATTGCTAACGCTGCTGTCCCACGACCCGCCCCGACAAACACGACCCGATCCGCTTTCAGCGCCCGAAAAATCTATTGGCAAATTTTGAGGATATGCAGCGTGCCAGTCCCGACACCACTCCCACACATTGCCACTCATGTCGTATAACCCCAATTCATTTGGCTTCAGTTCGCCACCGGCGTGTGTGGTTCCTTTGGCATTTTTGTTATACCAAGCCACTTTTTCGGGGTCGTCGCTGCCGGCATATGTTGTCTTTTTTGTGGCCATTCCGCCACGGGCGGCGAATTCCCATTCGAGTTCGGTGGGCAATCGGTAGCCGTTGGCTTTGGAGTTCATCGTGACAAGCCATTTCACTTTGTCATTTTCGCTTTTATTCGCCGGGTCTTTTTTTGTTTTGTCGATGGAATAGGCGTTTTCCAATCCCTGTACGCTGCTGAGCCAGTTGCAGTACTCAACGGCTTCGTACCAGGAGACGTTCACCACCGGGTGGTCGCCTTTTATGCCCCAGTTAGGGGTTTTGTCTTTGAGTTCCTTTTCCTTACTTGTGGCAAATAGAAACAGGCCGTATTGCCACCAGGTGGTTTGCACGTTTGCCAAATGAAAGGTCGGCACTTTGGCGAGGCGCTTTCCCTTGTCTTCTCCAATTTCCAGTTGCCCCCCTGCTATTTCCAGCATGACGGAGTGCTTGGGGGCGCAGTATTTTTTGAGCAGGTCATCGTATTTGTTTGGAGCGAACTTTTGAAGCCATTGCCGGATGCTGTCCCGATCATTTTTCTGAAGGAGCAGCTGGAATTCCGTAGCCAGGTTTTGGCTGAGGAGATTACTGTCGCGCCAAAAGGCAAAGGTTTGTTCTAAGGGCTGTATTCCCTTGGTTTCATTCCAGAAAAAGAGCATTTCAAATAGGAAAGGAATAAGCTCTTCCCGGCGAATGTTCAATTGGAACATGGTGTTGAGGGTTGACTGGGCCTCAAAGTATTCCAGACCATATATCTGTCCGCTCAATTTTTCTTTGAGCTCATCGAAATAGCCCCCGGCGGTGGACTCCAATTTTGTTTCCGTGAGCTCTAATTTAGTTTCCGTGAGCGTTTTATAGCGCTCCCGTATCACTTTAGCCAATACATCGTGCGACAATCTGGTAGAAAGCTGCCCATTGGTTTTAATTTCAGTCAGTAAATAATGGCTTTTCAGTTCCTTGTGCAAACCTTCAAAAATGGGATCGTTTTTGAACAATTCCTTAGCGAATATATCGGCATCAAAACGACTGGCGGAAGCTGGTTCGTCTGCTACATACTCATCTAACAACTGTAGTATTTTCTGGTCGTCGGCCTGGCCCTCAGAAATACTTGCCCTGATTTTCTTCAGATAATGGTCGAGCAGACCGTCCTGCCGGTCAATGATGTTTTCGATGTCGTTGGAAGTGATGATGACGGAGCCATTATCCTGCTTGCCGCGCTGCCACAGCAGCTCCATATTGACTTGGATAAGCGGTGCGATGTGGTAGTTTTCCAAGCCTCTGAGCAGGCGTTTGGCGATGTCTGTGGGCAGCGTATTCGGCGCAAAGGTCAGTTTGTAACGGAGCGATAGGTCGTACGCAGCACCACATATAGCTTCGGCAGCACCGATAAGTTCGAGCGGGTGCAGGGTATTCTCATCATCGAAGGGAATCCGCCTTTTTACCAGCAGGTCAGCGATTTTGGTCATTTGTTCGCTTCGGAAGCCCAACACAAACTTGTAATCGGGGTATTTCGCCAAGGCATCCTTCAGGGCTTTTGCCATCGCTTCCAATTCGTCGGACAGCCCTTCAATACGGTCGGTGATGGCTTCTTCCACCTGGTCGAGGATGAGCAGTTTGCTTTTTTCGGGGGATTTGGCAGCATCTTCCAGCAACAGATCAAAAGCCCCTTTCAAGCCCTCTAGCGGCGATTCTTCCCGACGACGATAAGCAACTGCCCAGCCCTGGCCTTGTACCCTCGGGATCAAGCCGGCCTGCAGCAGGGAAGATTTGCCCGTGCCAGAGTACCCACCCAGCAGGAAGAGGCGGGCCTTTTGTTCTTTGGTAATCTTGAAACATAGGTTGTAAATCTCCCGGCTCCTGCCGAAAAAGATGCGGGCATCTGGCCGTTTAAAAGGTTTCAGGCCGACAAAGGGCATCATCGCATCGGGCAGGGAATCGGCGAGGTCGGCGGGAAGCGGGAATTCTTTGTCGAGCGAAGGGTGGAACAGGTTTTCGACTTTTACTTCCACCTGCTGCTGTAGTTTGGCTTTTTGGGCAATTTGGTTAAAAAACTCTTCAAACTGAGCCACCTCCAGGTTCTTGTTGAAATCAAGCTCGACACTGTTATACTTTTCGAAAAGCGTTTGTATGGATTGCGGCAGATGCGTTTTGGGCGGGTGTGCCGCCCCGTTGACCATCACCGGAATGATGGTAATACCTTTTTCCAGTGCGGTTTTTATCTCGTGGCGCACATGACAATTGGGGTCTTCATGCAGTTTGGACATATATCCATTTTCAATAGGGTGGTTTACCCAGCCTTCCGGGATTAGCGCAATCATCACCGAACAATTTTCCAGGCAGTTTTCTAATTTCTGCTGCCAAACATCTCCCCCAACAAGCGTTTTTTCGTCCATAAAAACCTCGCCTGGAAAGCTGAAATTGAGCATCAGATACAATAGCCGCGCCTCGCGCTGGCTAAGCGCCCTGCGGTAATTGATGAAAATAGCTGGTTTTTCTTTGCTCATTCAGGCTCCGGGAGTTGAAAGTCCCCGGAGCAAATGTAATTCAATGGTGCAAAAAAGTAGGAATATTTCGTTCGCTGCTAGAACTTCCCGAAAGTTTTAAACTTTCGGGAAGTCGCGCTTGGCCACCAACGCAGCTTGGCAGCGGCACTGGGACCTTTTCTTGCATCAACACCCACAGACAATGCACTCCACATTCCGCATTCCGCATTCCGCAATCCGCATTCCTCATTCCGCAATCCGCATTCCGCAATCCGCAATCCGCATTCCGCATTCCGCAATCCACATTCCGCAATCCGCATTCCACATTCCGCATTCCGCATTCCGCAATCCGCATTCCGCATTCCGCATTCCGCAATCCACATTCCGCATTCCGCATTCCACATTCCGCATTCCGCATTCCGCAATCCGCATTCCGCAATCCGCAATCCGCATTCCGCATTCCGCACTCACTCAATCCAGTCTGCGACGAACACATTCGTATCGCGCCCTCCCCCATTATTTCGGTTGGAGCTGAAAGCGATTTTTTTGCCGTCGGGTGAAAACATCGGAAAGGAATTAAAAATGCTTTCGCCCGTAATTTGCTCCACGTCCCCGGAGCCATCGGCGTTGATCATGTAAATTTGGAAATCATAGCCACGGCTCGACTTGTGGTTGCTGGAGAACAGAATTTTTTTGCCGGAAGGATGGAAATAAGGTGCCCAGTTGGCTTTGCCCAGGTGGGTGACTTGCTTCAAGTCGGAGCCGTCAATATTACAGGTGTAAATTTCCATGTTGGTGGGCGCGACCAGGTGATTGGCGAGGTAGTCTTTGTATTCTTTGATCTCCGCTTCTGTTTTCGGGCGACTGGCGCGAAAAACGATTTTTTTACCATCGGGGCTAAAAAAGCCGCCGCCGTCGTAGCCCAGGTCGAAGGTAATTTGGGTTTGGTTGGAGCCGTCGATGTTCATGGTCCAGAGTTCGAGGTCGCCGGAGCGGTCGCTGGTGAAGAGAATTTTGTCGCCTTTTGGGCTGAGCACGGCTTCGGCATCGTAGCCGGGCGTATTGGTGAGTTGTTTGGTGATCTTGCCTTTCATGTCGGCAACAAAGATGTCGAAGGTCGAAAATACAGGCCATAGGTACTTGCCTCCAGCCCGCAGATCGCCGGTATGCGGGCAAGATGCGCCGCCTTCGTGGGTGCTGGCGTACAGGACGTGTTTTCCATCTGGCATGAAATATGAACAGGTAGTGCGACCCTTCAATGTACTGATCGTTTTGGGTTTATAGTCCTTTTTACCTGCCGCATCCTTTATTTTCATGGCGAAAATTTGGTCACATTCCAATCCCCACGCGGAATTGTTGCTTTGGAATGTTAACGATTTCCCATCGGGGCTCCAGTAAGCTTCCGCATTATCCCCGCCAAAGGTCAGTTGGCGAATATTCTTTAAATGTGTTTCCGGCACAGGCGTTGCCGAGGAAGCGGGAGCATGGTGTTCCTGTGCAAAAAGATTGCTTTGTAACAAGACAAAAAGGGCAAGGGGGAGCATTAAATGGCGCATATATTTTTTTTTGAATTTTAGCGCAAGGTTAGTGACTCTTAACTAAACGCTCGTCAGGATTTGGTCAGAAACGACATATTTGAACAACTTTTTTCTAATCGCTTATCAGCTTATGAAACAACTTTACTTTTTGATTCCCCTATTATTCGCCTTGAGCAACAAGCTCGGCGCCCAGGAAATCCCCTTCATCAACGGCGAACAAATCAATCGCTGGAAAAACACCACGAGCGACACCGTTTTAGTGGTAAATTTTTGGGCCACCTGGTGCGACCCTTGCGTGGATGAACTTCCGGTGTTTGAAAAATTAACCCGAGACTACGCCGGGAAAAAAGTCCAGGTCATTTTGGTCAGCAACGATTTTAAAATGAACATCGAGACCAAACTCAAGCCCTTTATCCGCAAGAAGAAACTGAAAAGCCGCGTTGTTTTTATGGACGAACCAGATGCCAACCTCTGGATTGGCCTCGTCAGCCCCGACTGGACAGGTGGTATCCCCTCCACCATGATCGTTTCGAAAAAGAAAAACAAGGTGCTGGTGTTTGAAGAACAACTCACGTACGCGGAATTGGAATCTGCCCTGCTGTCAGTATTATAAAACAATGTGATAATTTGATAAGGATATAATTTGATAATTCGACAACAGCTCGGCATCTTCATTGTTACTTTGCCCGAATGCTAGCATTTCCCGAGTGGCCCCAATTATCACATTATCGAATTATCACATTATCACCTTAAAAAAGTATGAACCAGCTCTTCTATACCCCGCGCATCGAGAATGGCTTCGCGTATTTGGACGAGGAGGAGAGTCGGCATTTGCTGGCTGCATTGCGGCGAAAAGTGGGTGATCCGCTGCAAATTACGGATGGCCAGGGTTATTTTTATGAAACTGAAATATCGGAAACGGGCAAGCGCCATGCTGTAGCCCGCATTATTTCTAAAATTGCTGCCCCGGCTGAGCGCCCTTTTAAATTGCATATCGCGATTGCCCCAACCAAGCAGATGGAGCGCTTGGAGTGGTTTTTAGAAAAGGCCACAGAAATAGGCATTGATGAAATCACCCCATTGCTGTGCAAACACTCCGAACGCGACAGCATCCGATTGGATCGCCTGGAGAAAATACTGGTTTCAGCGATGAAACAATCGCTGCGCGCCAGGCTGCCCAAATTGAACGCGCTCACCCGTTTTCAAGCCTTTGCAAAAGCCCCCAGCACCGCCAATAAATTCATCGCCTGGTGTGCCGACGAACCCTTGGCACATTTGTCTAGCCAAATTACCGGAACCCATGACATCATTATCGCCATAGGTCCCGAAGGCGATTTTTCCACCGATGAAATCACTTCCGCTTTGGAGAACGGCTTCAGCGGTGTCAGCCTCGGCACCGCCCGCCTCCGCACCGAAACCGCCGGACTGCTGGCAGTGAGCGCGGTAAATCTTTTTGCCAAATACTAAAAGTCTCCACAACCAGCCCCCCCATTTATTTGAAACAGGTGTATCAATCGTCTGGAACAAATCGCGTAAACCTGAAACCCTGAAACCTGAAACCATGAAACCTGAAACCTGAAACCCTTTTTTCGTATATTTGCCCTGCCCCTAAAGGCATTTCAACATGATTCGAGCAGAAAAAATAGTAAAAACATTTGGAGAGCAGCAAGTGCTCAAAGGTATAGATTTCACCTTTGAAGTCGGAAAAACCAACCTGATCATCGGCAGCTCTGGCGCTGGGAAAACGGTATTGCTAAAAACGCTGGTTGGCTTGCTGGTCCCAACATCTGGCTCGATATGGTACGATGACCTCAATTTTACCCAGCTGGACAAGCCAGGAATGCGTGCCGTTCGTATGAAAATCGGAATGCTGTTCCAGGGATCAGCTTTGTTTGATTCGCTTTCAGTAGAAGCAAACATCCGTTTCCCGCTTGACATGTTCACCAATATGACCGCCAAAGAAAAACTCGATCAAGTCAATTATTGCCTCGAACGGGTAAATTTAGAAGGCACCAATAAAAAATATCCCTCTGAACTCTCCGGCGGCATGCAAAAACGGGTTGGTATCGCCCGATCCATTGTGTTGAATCCAAAATACCTTTTTTGCGACGAGCCGAACTCCGGCCTCGATCCAAAAACTTCTATCCTGATTGACGAGCTTATCAGCAGTATCACCAAAGAAAAAAACATCACCACAGTCATCAATACCCATGATATGAGCTCGGTGATGGAAATTGGAGAGAATATTTGCTTCTTGCATGAAGGCATGCTCGAATGGAGTGGCACCAAAGACGAGGTTTTCGACTGTGATAATGAGATTTTGCAGTCGTTTATATTTGCTTCACCGTTTTTACAACGCCTGCGCAAAGCAGCATTGAAGTGATGAGTTATGAGTTATGAGTTATGAGTTATGAGTTATGAGTTATGAGTTATGAGTTATGTGTTATGTGTTATGTGTTATAAGTGATGAGTTATGAGTTATGAGTTATGAGTTTGCACAGCATCTGAATTTTATTTGGGCTGCGTTTTTCAGCACCTAAATTGAGAATTAATGGTAGGGGTGCTGCCGAATAACCTTGAAGGTTTTTGCTTCGTTCTACATTTGGAAGGCCGTATCCTAATTTCACAAAACAAGATATTCAGTACCAAAAGTGCTGAAAAACTCAAACAAAATCAACCTCGGACGCTGTGCAAACTCATCACTCATCACTTATAACTTATAACTCATCACTCATCACTTATAACTCATCACTAGATAAGGGTCTTCGCTTTCTTTCCCAGAAAAACCCATCCAACTTTTTTGTTTCTTTGCCGACCGCTTTCATGGGGATAAATTTCCCGGTTGGCTCTTGGTAGAATTTGATGCTTTCTACTTTGTTGTCGCCAAAATAGAGGCGCATTTCGGAGCATTCTGTTTCATTTACGCCGATATAAGCGCGTTTATCGTCCAAGGCGTAATAAATGGCTTGTGCGTTTCCATCCACCAACATTTCCCGCACTTCGTTCTCCCGGAAGTATGCCGTGGTGTTTTTGCCCTTGATTTGATTGAATAATTTCCCGTCTTCAGAATTGATTACAAACGAATTTTGTCGCAACCAGATGCGATCCATCTTCTTGTCTTTCATCAACATACGAATGGTATCGCCAGAAAACTGGGAAGTATCTGACCAGATGATGGGCAGGTTGTTGATTTTGTAAAACCAGAAGATAGAATCGGCGCTGCTGAATGTGAGGGAATCACAGACAGCTTGCATATCGCTTTTGAAAATACGCACATTGCGGTAGGCCAACAGCAAGCGGGTATCGCTTGCCGAATCTGGTTTGAATGAGTTTAATGTATCGGCAGCCATGTACAAGGTATCCCGATCAATGAGCGACTTCATCATAGGCCGGCCACCAGCGCCATCGTTGAAGCCTCCATAAGCAAAAACGTAGTCTGATTTTTTATTGAAATCGACCCGGTGCGCCAGCACGGTAACCTTGCTGGCAGTATCCACCCATTCTACTTGGCCTAAGGCCAAACCAGCGCCCAACTCATCCCTAAAATCCAGCGAATCTGCTTCGATGATGTTGACGCCATCAAGTACACGGCCACGGCCCTTGATTTGGTAGCTTTTGCTTCGACTGTCGTACCGGATATCCTCGCCACGGATGTCACGGACGCTGTCTTTGAAATGAGCGTTGCCCTTGAGTATTGTTTTTTCAGCGTCAGCAAGGTAAAAAATAACGTCGGCATTGGTCTCTTGTCCTTTTGTTTTATCGTCGATGTGTGCATTGCCTTGCAGGGTATACACCTTGCTGGTGCCGTTGTATCGCATTTTTTCGGCCTTTCCGCGCTGCCCTTCGCGTTCGTACTGAGGGTTCTGGTCAAACTCTGCGAAGTTGTTTTCAATATCATAGAATCCACCCTCCGTATAAATTTTACCCTTTGGCTGGCTGATCAGGGTGGGCGCTACAAACGTAATAATCTGGGTTTCTGTGTTGAATTGCATGGTATCGGTGCGCATCGTAAATTCCGGGTCTGTTGCCAGCACATCGCCTTTAAAGAAAACCTGTTTTTCATTGACGTGGTAGTATCCGTGCCTGCTTTTTAGCTGGCTTTTTCCATTGCTCATGGTAGCACCGGTATGGTATTCGGCTACTTTGGTTGCCGCGTTATAGCGCATTCGTTTGGTAAATAGCTGCTGCTTACCGTTTTCCAGCACCACATTTTCGTAGAGATCGGCGATTTTTGTATCCGCCCGGTAATGGGTGGAATCGGAGAATACTTTCACCGAATCACCTTGCTGAATCACCACATTTCCAATCAGAATGGCATCGTCTTTATCAATAAGAGCGGTATCACAGAAAATGAGAATATCCTGTTGGCGCAGCCGCACGTTCCCGCTCAGCTTTTGGGCATCACGGTCGCGCTTCCTGAAATTTTCGATCACCAGGGCAGTTTCGATTTTGAGCTTCTGGGTGTCCTGAGTGACGGTGGACGGTGGACGGGTGATGGTGGACGGGGCGTAGGCGGGTTGACGTGTGCGGCTAGACGGTTGCGGGTTGGTTGTGGATGCTGGGCGACGGGTGGTAGACGAAGCTGCCGTTGGCGTTTCCTGGGTGACAGAGGCGGGTTTACCCGCCGAAGCTGGGGCTGGCGCTTGGGCAGAAAGTGTCATAGGCGGCAAGTAGGCGAGCAAAATTAGTAGCCCTACAGTTGGAAACTTTAATACTGTGGGATATGCATGCAAGCGGGTTCTCGCTGTCTTTATTTTACAATTCAAATAGCTCGAAATCAATGTAATGAAGGTTTAAATCAGGCGATAGCGCCGCAAATTGCTGTGTAGAACGTGAATGGTACAACGAATGAATGCCCCAAAATGTATGTTTGGGTAGGTAGATTAGGGTTTTGGTTCGCTCCGTTTTTTTCTTGGGCTTGCTTTTTTAGTGGAGGTTTTGGCAGGCTTCTCCAAGCTGGCAGGCACTGGTTCGATTAGGGCAACTGGCGGCGTTTTACCCAATCCAAGCAGTTTGAAAATCCCACCATAAAGTTGTGCAAGCCACGTTTTGTCGACTAAAAACGTCAAAATGGTGGTAAAAAGGGTGGTAAACAATATGATGGAAAACACAATTGACTGGATCATTTCACCGCCTTCTACGCCTTGCTGGGCGGGTAGGGAAGCAAGTACTGCGGCACCCAAACCTTTTGGAATCATGGTTGCCATAAAGGTAGCATCCCTGGTGGAGGTGATGCGCGGCACCGAAATGCGCACAATCGGAATACGAACAAGAAACAAAGCTCCAGTAATAACGGCCCCTAAAGTCAACAGCCACCAATTTTCAAGGTGAACTGAAATGCCGATGTACACGAAGAAAAAAGTGCGGAGCAAAAATACGGCTTCAGAAAAAAAAGCCCGCTCTTTTTCATTGAGCGAGATAGGTTTAAGTGTCATAGCCCTGCGCATGATTGGCGGGCCAAGCACATCCATGTTGCCAAGGGTAATACCAAAAGCAAGTGCGGCAATGGGCCCCGAATAGTTCAGCAATTCAACAATGCCGTATAAGATAAAAACGAATGCGGGGGTGGTAAATACCGTGTTTTGCAGGGTGCGCATTTTGTTCAGGAGCAATGCCCAACCAAATGCACCCGCTACACCCAGCATGGTTGCAAGGATGAATGCCGCTATCATCTGGCCCGTCACAAAAGCGACATCTATCTTTCCTATTTTGTAGGCCGTAAGCAAGGTAAGCGGTACTCCTAGCGTAAAAACATCCGAAAACGCCGATTCCAATACCAAAATAGTGCGGGTTTTTTCGCTCAGAGAAAACTGCCGAACCAAAGTAGTAACCATCGCCGAAGAAGTGCCCCCCACGATGCTGCCGAGCATCAGCGAGCGCATAAAACCCAAATCCGTGTTGAAATAAGCAATTCCCCCCGCAACCAAACTGGTTCCGACGAAGTTATACGTAGTGATTTTTGCCGTCCCGCCCAAGGAGTTAAAAAGAGGCTCCAAGCGTTGGTCGATACCACTTTCAAATAAAATAAAAACAAGGGTAATGGTGGTGAAAACGGGGCCAACAGCTCCAAAATCGTCCGTTTTGACTACCCCATAAACAGGCCCCAGCAAAATGCCAATGGTGAAGAGCCACAACACATCTGGTATTTTTGTCCGGACAAATAGCGTTGAAAACCAATGCGACATAAAAATAATGCAACCGACGAATACGATAATGAGCGCTGTGGGCATGATTGGATGGTTTACCTTCCATAGCTTTAACGAAGGCAAGGTGATATTGAATTAGTTACCCGACAGATACACGGGTTCTTGAATTGGACCTGCGAAAGTACAATGGACTACACGTACCCCAAATTAAATAATGTTCGTTAGAAACCAGATGATCACAATAGCTATCTTTCTTCAAAAATTATGGACAAAAACCAATCGTCACTTTCCAACCCACAGCACCCTACCCTACTTTTTGATGGTGTGTGCAACCTATGCAATGCTTCGGTGCAATGGGTGTTGCTGCACGACCCCAAAGGCGTTTTCCATTTTTCAGCCCTTCAATCTGATACAGGCCAGGACTTATTAAAGCAACATAACCTGGACACACAAAATTTTAATACGGTGGTGCTTGTAGAAGGTAAAAATCTATTCCTGCGTTCCGATGTGCCCCTTGAAATCGTCCGCCGGCTGGGCGGCTTTTGGCAACTGTTGTATGTTTTCAAGATTATCCCACGCGCCCTGCGCGATGTGGTATACAACTGGATTGCGAAAAACAGGTATCGCTGGTGGGGCCGCCGGGAGGAGTGTATGCTGCCAAGGCCGGAGTGGAAGGCCAGATTTCGTTGATCGTTGTTTTCGTTGTTCGTTGATAGTTGTTGGTTGTTCGTTTCTGAGCGCTTGGTCATTGGAATGGAGAGAATGTGAACGAACAACCAACAACTATCAACGAGCAACGAGTTCGTCGGCGATTTTCCGATCGTTGGAAAGCCTCGGCACCTTGTTCTGCCCGCCCAATTTCCCTTGTGATTTCATGTAGTCCCGAAAGGCATTCCGGCGCAAAGAATTGATTTTTAATGGCCTGAGAATATTGCCTTTGATTAGATCATCGTAGTAAATATTTTGAACCCGCATGCGGGCATCTACGGCCAGGGCAAAATCATTCAGGTCGGTCGGCGGTGTATCAAACTCGACAAACCACTCGTGGTAGGGAAGTCCACCATCGGCAGGGTTCACCTGGGGCGCTACTGTAAATTCGACAATATGCACTCCCAGGGCATTCGCTACCGGCATGATACTCTCTTCTACTTCTTTGCCAATAACGTGCTCCCCAAAAGCAGAGATGAAATGTTTCACACGCCCGCTTACGATGATCCTGTATGGGTCTTTGCTTACAAATTGCACGGTATCCCCAATATTATAGCCCCAAAGCCCTGCATTGGTATGGAGGATCAGGGCGTAATTCACGCCAATTTCTACATCGCGCAGCCAGATACGGCTGGGATTTTCCTTGAAAATTTCATCGGCAGGCACAAACTCGAAAAACATGCCCGCATCGGTATTGAGCAGCATGCCCGCTTGTTTGTCTTTTGAAAATCCATCCTGAAATGCGATAAACCCTTCCGATGCCGGATACACTTCAACGCTGTCGATGGGGCCGCCAACCATTTCCTCCAGCTTGGCGCGATAAGGCTCATAATTCACCCCGCCGTAGACAAACACGGAAAAATTGGGGAAAATCTCCAGGATTGTCTTTTTTCCCGTTCGTGCCAAAAGCCGCTCATAATACATCTGTACCCAGGGTGGAATGCCGGAAATGAGGCGCATATCGGCATCTATGGTTTCATCGACGATGCGTTCCAGTTTTTCCTCCCAGTCCTCAATACAATTCGTTTTCCAACTTGGCAGCTGGTTGGTACGCATCCAGCCCGGCACCAGGTGGTTGGAGATGCCACTCAATCGCCCCGTGGGAATACCAGCCACCGCATCGAGCGTTGGGCTTCCGGAGAGAAAGATCATTTTCCCGTCGAGCCAGCGCCCATTTCCTGTGCGCGCAAAGTAGTTGAACACAGCGTCCCTTGCCGTGCCAAAATGTGGCGGCGTGCTTTCCTTACTCATCGGAATGTATTTCACGCCGGAGGTAGTACCGCTTGTTTTAGCGAAATAGGCTGGTTTTCCCGGCCAAAGCACATTGCTTTCCCCATGTTTTACGCGTTCAATATAATCTTTGACATCCTCGTAGTCACGGATTGGTATGGCTTGTTTGAAACCCTCGTAATCTTTGATTCCTTGAAAATTATGATCACGGCCAAAGGCTGTTTCCTTTGCATCATGTACAAGTTTGTGCATGAGTGCATCCTGGCAAGCTAAGGCATTGGCCGACCAGCGGTCAATTTTCCGGGCTATATATTTAGCAAAAGGGCGAATAAGGGTGGAACGAAATCCCATGTGGAGCTTTTTTGTTGGGGCAAAGGTACATTTTCAATTCCGCTGTGTGTAATTCAGAAACTGTAAGGCATCCATTTAAAATCTGTTCACAAACCTAAAGACAAGATGTTGAAATTAATGCTTGCTTCGTTCATGCTGCTCCATTCCTACTTCCAGTGCAGCCAACCAACACCCCTACAAACCCTTCCGGCACAAATTCTCAAAACCCAAAAAGATGGCCCGCGGTCCAAAATTCAAGTCGCCCTGCTGCTCGATACCAGCAACAGCATGGACGGCCTCATCGATCAGGCCAAAGCCCAGCTCTGGAAAATGGTGAATGCACTCGCCGCTGCAAAGAAAAATGACGAAGTTGTTGAACTTGAAATCGCCCTGTTTGAATACGGAAATGCCGGGCTCGACGGCAAAACAGGCTATGTCCGGCTGGTTCAGCCGCTCGGCACCGATCTCGACGGGCTTTCTGAAAAGTTGTTCGAACTGCGCACGAATGGCGGCGACGAATTTTGCGGCCGGGTCATTCAATCTGCCCAAGAGCTATTGCCCTGGTCCACGGACCAAAGTCATTTGAAAATCATCGTCATCGCCGGCAATGAGCCTTTCGACCAAGGCAAGGTTAATTTCCGGCGCAGTTGCGCCAGCGCCATCCAAAGTGGCATTGTCATCAACACCATCTATTGCGGCGATTATGATACTGGCGTGCGCACCTTTTGGAAAGAGGGCGCTACCATCGGCAATGGCAGGTACCTCAACATCGACACCGGCGAAAAGGTGGTGCATATTGCAACGCCTTACGACGACAAAATCATGAAGCTCAATGAGCGGCTGAACAAAACCTACCTCGGCTACGGCGCAGCAGGCGAATCCAAAAAAGAACGGCAAATGAAGCAAGACGAAAACGCTGCATTGTACGGCAAAGCCAATTCCGTGCAACGCGCCGCCGCAAAATCCAAAGCTTCGTATAGCAATGCAGACTGGGATATTGTGGATGCTGCAAAAGACGACAAGGACTTCGCCAAAACGGTAAAAAAAGACGAATTGCCTGTTGAGTTGCGCGGCAAAACTGAAGCGGAATTGAAAGCGGCCATTGAGCAGCTAAGCGCGGAGCGGGCGGCTGTTCGGGAGGAGTTGAAAGCCCTGGAGAAAGAAATGCAGGCGTTTATTGCCGAAGAAATGAAAAAGCAAAGTGCGACGCAAACGCTTGACAATGTGCTGATTGAGGCTGTGGTGGAGCAGGCGAAAGGGAAGGGGTTTGAGTTTTAAAAGGGTTTCAGGTTGTCAAGGTTTCAGGTTTCAGGGTTTCAGGTTTCAGGTTTACGCGATTTGTAGTTGCTTTGAAACTCTTTTTCAAGGCCACGAACAGATCGTGTAAACCTGAAACCTTGAAACCTGAAACCTTGAAACCCAATTTTTCGTCAAGGCCGCTGCTTTATAACCTTCCATCCCCAGGCCCCCAAACCCACCATGATATACAATAGCGCGACGCCTGAAAAAAACCACTTTGCCTGGCCTGCTGCAGCTGCAAAACGCGCCCAGCCATCGGCCCGCGCAGGAAAGGCATCGATCAATTGAATGATGCCGAAATTTTCCAGCCAATCGGCTACCATGCCGACCAAGGGCAGCCATGCAACCGCCGTCATTTTACCCAATCTGCCGCCTACTAGTTGGAACAGGAAAACGATCAAGAAGGCGAAGAAAAGTCCGTAGGTAAGCGGGTAAACCACATCCATAACCATTTCCATAAAACGGTATTGCTGCCGACCCGTTTCACCCAAAGCATCCAGGGCTTCCCAGGCTTGGTCGGGCGAAAACCCTGGCCTTAAATCCAGGGGCACATAGCTTGCCTTGCCGGAAGCTGCCACCAATGTCCTTTGTGCGTGTGGCAAAACAAACAGGGGAAACAACATGTACAACACCGTCACAATCAACATATTGCGGGTGGTTACGAACCTTGTAGGAAAACCAATATTTTTCATTTTTAAAATTTTAAAAATTGAAACCAAGCAGCCCAAAACTCCTCCAAATCCTTGAGCAACGCGCGCCATTCATCGCTCATCATTCATCACTCATCATTAATTCCTGACCACAAACGTTTTCTTCTCCACCCCAATCCCCGTAATCGTCATCGACTTCCATTTCTTCGGCAGCTTCGTTTTTAATTGAACAATGCCCTGCGAGGTAATGTCCAGACCGCCGAAGCCCATAATAGTGGCTTGCAAGAACCCTCCCGCGCCCGTAGCGAAATAAGGATTGCTACCTCCAGCCGCTTCCGACAACACCCCGAATGGCGGCACTTCATTAGGCTTGTAACTACTCACCCAAAGATCATAGGCGCGCTCAGCATCGCCTGCTCGCGCAGCAGAAACGGTGAGGACAGCATTGCCCATTGCCGGGCCTTCCGGCGACATGCGTGGCTGGTAATAGTCCATGTCTTTTTTCACTTGCACCGGGTCTGTGATGACCTTTAAGGGGTAAGAAAGCAAGTTCACATCCGCCTGTTTGATTATTTCCCCGTCGTAAGTTGCATTTTCCTTTGTCGTGCCGTCGGGGAATTTTAGGATGGGGATATTGTCTGCAACATGCGCCCAATCAGGATTGGGGCTCATGCCGAGTTCTTTGGCGGCATCGGTGGCGTAACGCAGTACAGTGATGGCCATGCCATTGGTGAAAGCGTTGTTGTCGATATTTTCCTGCCATTCGTTGGCACCAATCACGTTGTTGATGTCGTAATGGCCGGGGCCATTGCGCTCCACGCGACTCGCCCAGAATTCGGCGACTTCCTTTAGTATTGGCCATCCGCGTTCTTTTAGCCAGGTTTTGTCCTTGGTCACCAAATAGTATTGCCAGGCTGCCCAGCCGACACAACCCGTAATATGCTGTTGGAATGGTCCCGTTAAGGCCCAAACGGGTGTTTCTTCTTGTCCGGTCGTCGTACTTTCCCAGGGGTACATGGCGCCTTTATAGCCATGCGAAAAGGCGTTTTGTTTGGCTGGTTCCAGCAATTGGTAGCGGAATTCCAGGAAAGACTTGGCGATTTCAGGGTGCAAGAGCAGCATCGGCGGGTACATCCACAATTCGGTGTCCCAGAAAACGTGACCGTTATAGCCCAGTCCACTCAGGCCCATGGGTGACAGACTGAGCGCGGTGCCTTCCCGGCCAAAGGAGTACAAGTGGTACATAGCCGAATGCACGTCGCGGGTAGCATCTACGTCGCCTTCGATGGTAATGTCAGATTCCCAGAGTTTGTCCCATTCAGCATTGTGGCGTTTCAGCAGGCGTTCGGTATGCTCCAGTGCCGCAAAAATGGTGAGGCGTTCGGCTTCGTTGTGGGCATCTACGGTGTGGGCGGTGCTGATGAGCGTGCCGACAATGGCAAATTTGTACGTTTCCCCTGCTTTCAGTTTTTTATAGAATTTCAGCAGGTGCATGTTGTAGTCCCAATCTTCGTGGATCAGATCGGGTTCTTGGCCATGAGGTTCCTCAAAAATATAGCTGCTGGAGGCTGCGACCGTGTATTTCCCGGTCGGGCTTTTACCCACTGAGGTCAGCAATGGAATCAGCACGTGTGGCCGGTCGATTTCTGCGTAATAATTGCGGACATCCTGCAACATCTCTGGCGCTTCAATGACCGCCATGGGGGTGATGGTCACGTCTTTTTTGGCGGTAATTTCCACGATGGACAGGGCGCAAAATGGCAGGTGGCGCAGCGCCATGAGCGTTTGTTTCACGGAGAGTTTATCGCCTACGTCGTAACTGGTTTCCAATTGCGCGTGGCGCATATCCAGCACTTGTTTGTAGGCCGAAATATCGGAACGCCCGACGCGCCGACCGTCCACATCCAGGTTCATGTTCATGAAATTGAAGCCTTTGAGGATGTTGGATACGCGGCCGCGGAGATAGTTGTCGTAAGCACCATTCAGCACCACGTCTTTCACTTTCATGGGCTCTGGCGAAGACACCAGGCCGATCATGCCATTGGCAACGGTGATGCCGAAGTAATGCGCCGGGTCGATGTTGTCGGCCACGATATGCCAGGCATCGGGCGGCGGGGTGCCGAAGCCTAAGGAGAACCCGTTCTGTTGGCCGTTTTGAGCGGAGAGGGTTATTGGAAGAAGAAGGAGGGCAAGGATGTTTTTCATGGAACATTTTATAATGAGGCGGAAAAATAGGAAAAAAGGGTCGAATGGCGGGCATATAAATAGGCCGCGGGTCAAAAGAGGCTGGGTGCTTGGGAAGGAACCAGTCACTTTACTTATCCCATGACTTAAACTTCGTAGGGTCGAAAAAAGTAAGTGTATGTGCATGTCTTCGCATTGGCGGGCACCAACCGTGAATTATATTAAAACCCAAGCAGGCGTGTCATTCCGAGCGAAGCGAGGAACCTGTGTCAGCATCTAGAATCAGGTTCCTCGCTTCGCTCGGAATGACACGCCTGCTTGGGTTTCAATTTGGAAATAAAATAGAAGCAATTGCTTTGCCAATTGATTCTAGCTAGCTTTTGATTTGTGTAGATGCGCTAGATTAAAAAACAAAGAAAGTATGGCCATGTATTTAGCAGGAGGGACGAGGAGAAAGAAGTAGCATCCGTTTCTACTTATTCGTCGGACCACGAAAAGTGGTCAGACGAGGGCCATTTGATCCGATGATTTTTCATCGTCTGTCCCGTGACTTAAACCTATTGGGTTAGAAAAAAACCTACGAGGTTGTGGCCAAAAATAGGAAACGCTGCCTATTCAGCCTTTTTAGAGCCACTTCTCCCCCGCAATTCCAACCACCACACCATCGCCAAATACCCAAAAAACAACAACACCCGCAAGCTCCAGATGGCAGCCATTGGCAGCAATGGCTCCAGCAGGGTACTTATTCCCCACAAACCCAGGGCAGAAATGGAATACCAGGCCATGCGGCCTATTTCGTAAGGCACGGGGTAATGCTTGCGGCCGGTCATCCAGGTTGCCCACGACATGAAAAGATAGCAAATGAGGGTGACCCAGGCAGCACCTATGTACCCAAAGGTTGGGATCCAGAGAATGTTCAGCACGATGGTAACTGCTGCGCCAGCCAAAGAAATCCAGGCACCCAGGCCAGTGCGATCCTTCAGCCGAAACCAAACAGAGAAATTGTAGTACACACCCAGCAATAGGTTGGCACACAATAATATAGGCACCACCCCTACCCCGCTGTGAAAATCTTTGCCCAGGAAATGTTTGACCAGATCCAAAAACAGCAAGATGCCCAACATACCAGTGGCGGCTGCTATGGTGAACCATTTTGTCACCTCCGACTGTGTTTGCATGGCGTTTTCGTCGGCAGCATGGCGAAAGAAAAACGGCTCTGCAGCGTAGCGGTAAGCCTGGGTAAACAAGGTGATGATCATGGCCAGCTTGTAATTGGCTCCGAAAATGCCCAGTTGCGCCATGTTCTCTTCGGGTGTCCCCGTGAGCAAGTATTTCATCATGGTGCGGCTGAGCATTTCATTCACCATGCCTGCAAAACCAACAATGATGAGTGGCGCGGCATATACCATCATTTTTGTCCATAAAGCTTTGTCGAAAGGCAGCCTGATGGCGCGAAACTCTGGCAACAATAACACTAGGGTAATTAAACTGGCCAGTACGTTTGACAAGAAAATATACCCGACACCCAATCCCGGCGACCATACCCAATGCACCCAAGTGATGCCGTTGCTGGCCGCCCAGGGACAGAAAACGAGCCAAAACAGGTTTAAGGAAATATTGGTGCCGATGTTCACCAGTTTGGTGCTGACAAATCGGATGGGGCGTTGCTCCAGCCGCAAGCGCGCAAAAGGCAGCTCCGAGAGCGCATCAAAGGCCAGCATCAAGGCAAACCAACGAATGTACTCCGGATGCGCATCGTATTGCGCCGCAGAGGCAATGGGTTGCGCAAACAAAAAAAGCAAGCCAGTAATGATGGCTGTGCTTATCAGTAAGGAAATGAGTGCTGTTGAAAAAGTCTTTTCGCGATCTTCTTTCGGCGTACCAAAACGGAAAAACGCCGACTCCATCCGATAGGCGTAAATGATGATTAGGAAAGCCGAAATGGCGTACAAATCGGTAACAATGCCGTATTCGCCAGGCCCCAGGGTCCGTGTGTACAGCGGCACCAACATCACATTTAAAAAGCGCCCGAAAATGCTGCTAAGGCCGTAGAGCGCCGTTTCGCCAGCGAGTTTTTTAATTAGGGACATGTGCTCGTGTTAGGCGTTATGTCAAAAGGTATGCAGAAAAAAGTTCACGGCTCGATTGCGAAATAATAGTTGGCTATAATAGCGTGAAAAGTTGTCAACTTTGTGCCAAACGCCAAATTAAAATCGGACCGCTTTTTTAAATTTTAACCTTGCATACATTTTGACACAACCCCTTGATATTGTTGGCGCCTTGGTGAAAGGTGCGTAAATGTCAATTAATACTTAAAAACCTATTGTATGGTACTGTAAATGTGGAGCCAAAAGTATCAACAACCGTGAAACCTTGAAACCAGAAACCGGAAACCCACTTTTATTCCATCTCCTGCACTACTTCCAGCACTTCTGGAATCATCCGCTTCAACATGCCTTCAATGCCCGCTTTCAGCGTGACCGAGGAAGAGGGGCAGCCACTGCAAGAGCCTTGCATGGTGACGTACACTTTTCCGGCTTCAAAAGCTTTGAATTCGATGTTGCCGCCGTCCATTTCGACGGCTGGTTTCACGTATGTATCGATCAGTTCTTTGACTTTTTTGGCAATTTCACCGCCTTCGCCGCTGAATTGGGCGGCGTTGTTCTCTGCCATTGCTTTTTCCATAAACTCGGAAAAGCCTTCCAGCACCACAACGCCGTCTTTTTCAACGTAGTCTTTAATGAACTCCTTGATTTTGAGCATGATATCCTCCCACTCATAGTTCAACTCCTTCATCACCGTCACGTAGTTGTTGTTGAAATAAACGCTCTTGATGTAGGGCAGCTCCATCAGGCTATTGGCCAATGGGCTCCACTGAGCGGCCATTTCCTTGTCTTTAAAATCGGCGATGCCGCGGTAAAGCATGCGGTTGGTGACGTATTTGAGCGCATCCGGGTTGGGCGTTTGCTCGGTGTACAACATCACGGGACTTTTTGCAGCTACAGCTTCCATAATTAATATTTGTCTTAAAAATTCAGTTGCAAAAGTAACAGAAATCAGGGAGAATGGTTTAAAAATTTGGATTACTTAACCTCAACAATGGAGACTGGGGTGTTCACCTGAATGCTTTTCACAAAAACGGGCAATTCTTCCTTTTTCAAGTCAAACAACGCAATATTGCCTGTGTCCTGGTTGGCAACCAGCATCCAGCGCCCATCGTTGGTCAGGTGAAAATTGCGCGGGGTTTTACCTTCGGCACCTACTTCGCCTTTACTTTCCAGCTTTCCATCCAATTTTACCTTAAAAATGGCGATGGAATTATGGCCCCTGTTCGAGGCGTACAGCATTTTTCCATCTTTTGAAAGATGAATATCCGCCCCATAACTTTTGCCTTGAAAATCGGCGGGCAAGGTGCTGATGCTTTGTAGCAAATGGATATCCACCGGGCTGGAGATGTCGAGCACGGCAATTGTGTTGTTCAATTCACAAAGGGCATATAATACTTTACCATCAGCAGAAAGGCTAATATGCCTGGGTCCTGAGCCTTCGGGCAATTCGAAAAAAGGGCTTGAGGCGGGAGCAAGTTTTTGGTTTGTTTCATCCACCTGAAAAGCCATGATACGGTCGGTACCGAGATCGGCCACATACACCATTTTACCATCAACACTGAAAATGGCGCTGTGCGGGTGGGAATCGTCTTGCCTTGGGCTGCTTTTTTTCACTGCTGGCAAACGAATGGTTTGCACGCCTGAATCTGCTTGTACTGACAGCGGAATAACAGATACCATGCCGCCAGCATAGTTGGAAACAATGGCCAGCTTTCCATTCGGGCTCAAGGCAATATGGCAGGGGGCGTAGCCTTGTGTGCTATTGGAGAACATTTTTTTACCAAAATCTCCTTTACGGATGCTGTAGGCTTCAAACAATCCGATAGCCTCGCTTCCTGGACCGATCTCGTTAACGGCATAGAGCGATTGTTGATCATTCGACAAAGCCAAAAAAGAGGGGTTTATCATGCCGCTTATCGTGTCGGTCACGGTCAGTGCAAGGGTGGCCGGGTCAAAAGTCATTTTGTAAATGCCATCGCCTTTGCCATCTACGTGCCCTTCTTTTTGGGTGTAGGTGCCAACGTAAAAGGTTGTTTTGGTCGATTCTTGCGGCTTTTGCGATTGGCAGGCAAAGAAAATGAGGAGGAATGCAAAGAGTGTGTTGCGCATGAGTTTCAGGAAAAATTAGGTGTTTGTGTCCAATGCCCGCAAATTTGGGAAAAATTACCAAACAAGCGACCACCTATTTTTTCCGAACCTCAATGCCAGGCCTTTATCACTCGAATGCACTTTTGGAGCTTTTTTCCTTCGATATCAATGAAGTAGATACCGTTTGCAGCATTTGAGGGAACGTTCAATGTCGTTTTTCCCTGACCCTTAACCATTTGCGTCAAAATACACTGTCCGACAAGGTTTGTAACCCTAACCGCATAATCGCCTGTGCGGGGGAATGTCAACTCAATCGTATTGGAAAACGGGTTGGGAGAAGCTGACATTGTAATGGCTTCCGGCATACCGGGACTGGTACTGCTTGGGGATGAAAAATGATAAACTTGGATGCTATCGGGATATCGAACAAACAGTTTGTCCTGCATCCCGGGTTGTTTGTCAATAATGGCGCTGGTAGCATTTTCAAAAGTATGCAATATAATACCGTCTTCATCGATCCAAACAATCTTCTTTATGGAAGAAGCTGGCCCAGCAGGAACATTGAAAAAGATTTCAAGTTTTCCAGTTTTTTCAAAGCGGTTTCGGGCAAATTGCATTGTGCTCACATTATAGCCTAAGGAGATGCTTTTGGCAATATATGTATCACCATCATAAATTACTAAGGTGTCACTTGAACCTGCATCGAGCCTGAAATAATTTTTTATGCCATCAGGCGAAAATGGCCCAACCTTCCCCAGAAAGGTATGCAGCAAGGCATAAGATTTGGTATCCAGAACTTTGGTTGTAAGCTGCCCAGGTGCGCTGTAATATTTCAGGATAATACCGACAGAGGAGTACCCCCAATCGATACACGGCTCGCTGAGTAAAACCGTGCCGTCCTCCTGAATGACCTGATAAAGCACATTATTGCCATTGGCATCTGGTGTTGGCAAATAAACTTTCCCCGCAACCTCCAACAAGGCATCGTCATTGTAATTCGTTTGGGAAATGGAACCCAGAGGTTGGTCGCCCAATGCCGTATCAAATGTCTTCACCCAGTTGTGCGCGGCATCGTAAACATGGATACCGTCATAGTTTGAATACCTTTTGGACAACAAATATCGCTCACCGTCTATGGGAAATACAATGCGTCGGATTTCATAAAAATCATCGTAATCATGCTCCAACGCTAATCCTGGCAAGGCGTAAACCTTTCGGAAGCAGATTAATTTAGGCGTAGGTACCAATGAAGCCCTGAAGGAACTGCTAAAGAAATCACTTACTGCTCCAGATTCCTGGACGAGCTTTGTCCCGAATACGTCTTCTCCGTCGTAGTTCCAAGAGGCAAGTAGTTCCATCCCAGGATCATCGTCCAGCAATTTTTCGGAAAGGAAAGGCGTCCCTGAAAATCTTAGGGCGTTGTTGGAGCCAAATGGGTCAAACGAAATGCCATTATCGGTGTGGTCGGCATCAAACACGCGTACAATGTAGGGCTGCGAATTGGAAATCCACATATATCGCTCGCCGCTGACATCTGTATTTACCCGTGTGAGCCAGCCTATTGGGTAGGTGTGTTCCAGTTGGATTTGGGCGAAGGCTGTAGCAGAAGCCAGCATCAGGGCGAAGGAGAGTAAGTTCGTTTTCATGTTCATTCGTAGTTTATTCGTTTCCTTTAAAACGAATATTCAGCGCTTTTTGCTGCTTAGCTAATGCGGTAAATGCCCCATTTAGCGCCATTTTTGCGCAATAGCCAAAGCCGTTTCCAGCATATAAGGCTGCCATTGCTCGATTTCCCAATCAGCATTGGCGAGTGCGGAGGCGTTGAGCTGTTGTTGGGGAACCCATTTTCCGGAAAATAGGGATAAAAAAATACCGTGCCCGATCAGTCCTCCTTGCGCGCCACAAGATTGCAGCAGCACTGAAAACCGATCAGGCACGGAGATTCCTTTAATAATTCAGCTTCACCAGCTTAAACTCCAACGTCTTCTCTTTCTTCAAAAATTGCGACACCATAACAGCATTGCCTTGTGCTGGGTACAAGTAGAAAACTGTGTTTTTGGGCGCGGTTATATCCACCTTGTCGAAACTGAGCGTGCCGTCCTTGGGCAAAAAGATGTTGCCCACAATGGTTTTTGTTTTTGATCCTTTTTCGCGGTCGTAATTGATGTAAGCGATGTTAAACGCCGCGCCATCATTGCTTTGCTGTAAAAACTGGTAGTCAAACCCGCCGATCCACTTTATAACAAAGCCCGCCAAACCTGTGCCCGCCATATCAGTACCGGGGGGCAATTTAACGCTGCTTCCATCTTTTTCGTAGTATTGAACGGACAATGGATTTAAATCAGCATCCATTTCCAGCAACCACATATTACCGACTTTTACTTTAGCGACCGATGTTTCGCCACCCAGCGCCCTCATCGCAATTCCAGCGCCATCTGCGACTTTTTTATATTGCTCGAACACCATATAAAAATGGCCGTTTGCCGTTTTGAAAAGGCTGAGCGGATAGTTTAAATATTTGTCTTCTATGCTTTCCTTGGCTTTTGCGTCAAATAGCTTTGCTACATCTTTATCCCAGGAATATAAGTGCTCGCCAGTTTCCTTGCCCGTCTTCAATTCAAACGTTTTGAGATAAAACCCTTTGCTCTTGTGCACCATTGGTTTGGCATCCATGTCGTAGAATTCGCCTTGCAACATTAGTTCATCACTTCCTTCCTGCAAAATGGTTGCGCTGATCGAAAGGTTTTGATTTGGTTTTTCAACTGAAACATCTACCATTTTTTCACCCGTATCAGCATTAAAGATGGTCAGAAAAAAGTCAAATTTATGCGACAACAATCCATTGCGACGCAATGTCATGCCCGTAACATATTGGGTATTGATATCGGAAAGCATAAACACCTCATATCCTTTAGCCGTTTTGGGCGTTTCATAAGCCCATTTTTCCTTGAAATTATTATCGTACATGGTCACTTTAAATTGGTCGCTGGATTTGCCGTAGCCAGTCCTTACGAAGCCTTTTCCAGGTACTGGTCTTATGCCATAAAAATAGAAAACTTCATCCGTATCGCCTCCAGCCATTTGGTTCAAGGTCGCCTGCTCCCATTTGTTTGGTTTTTCCGTAATGCGGCTGCCAAGCAGTGTCAATTTTTTGTCGTAGGATTTAAAAATGTAGTTTCTCTTGTTGGGCACCAAGCTGAAAGACAAAC
>Ga0209390_10001358_pt1 | contig 47749 bp, 39 predicted proteins | sample BON01_FD_187212 | JGI IMG/M metagenome (GOLD analysis project Ga0209390, IMG submission 187212) | Freshwater microbial communities from Lake Bonney liftoff mats and glacier meltwater in Antarctica - BON-01 (SPAdes) (version 2) | ecosystem: Environmental > Aquatic > Freshwater > Ice > Glacier...
CAGCCACTGAAGCTGATCAACAACCGCATCTGAGGAAACAAACAGAGAACTCATCACGCGCTGAGTAACGAATCCCCCAAATCCTCGCCAGACCAATCACACATTCACCACTTCAGCGATTGTTTACTGACGACGGCTATCAAGAAACTGCTGCAGCAGGATATGCGCGGCAAGCTTGTCAATTCTGGCGCTACGCTGTTTCCGGGTCATAGAAACCTGCATCATCAAGGCATCTGCCCGCACGCTGCTGTATCGTTCGTCCTGAAACGCAACCGGCAATCCGGTGAGGCGTTTCAGCCATGCTCCGTAGTTTCTGGCTTCTCGTGATTTCTGGCTTTCGTCGCCACTCATATGAACGGGAAGACCAACAACCAGACCGGAAATTTCATATTCGGAGACGACGTTGCGGAAGAACCGTTCGTCCTCCTGCTTTCCATGTCTTTGATAATTGTGTAGAGGGCTCGAAAATTCCTGGTGTATATCGCTGACAGCAACACCCACCCGTTTTGTTCCGTAGTCGATACCCAGCAAGCGTCCTCGGCGAGCCAACTGGTCGCCCAGATCCGGTTCGGAGATTTCCTGTTCGTCAGCCATCCGTCTACTTGCCCACTTTAAGTTCGATCGGCTTTGGAAACGCCAGCTTTATGGCGTTCGATTCAACATCTTCGCTAACCACAAGTTTGAATTTCCAAAGACCGTTCGCAAGTTTACACACATCGCTATCGGATATGCCGCAATAACCGTAGCTCATTTCGATGGCAATGGTGGCCGTACCGCCTGTCTTTGTCAAAGGCAGGCTGAACACTGCTTCAGTACCTTGCACCTTAGCTTCGAAGCTTATTTGGAACGTTTCGTCGGCCAGCAGTTGGTCACCCTCTACCAGAAACACCTGCCATGAAACTGGCGCCAGCGAATTCAGCTTGTGTTCTGCGGGCAGAACCAGATCAACTGTGACGTTGACTAAATCGCCGATGGCAACTTGCTGATCGCCGATATCCTGAGCGGAGACGAGATCCGGAATCCGACGCTTTGGCGTTGAGTTGGGAGGAGTAACGCCTTCCAAAGGAACAACCGTTACCTCGGCCGTTTGCAGATCGGCTGACAGAATGCGATGGTTGTTAGTGTCTGCAATAAACAATTTCCCACCGGCTATGCTAAGTCCACTGGGCTCATTGAGTTCCGAAGCCGAAGCGCCCGCCTTTCCGGTTCCCAGCCAAGTAGATGTCGCCCCCGTCGCCAATTCAACTTTGCGTATTTTGTGATTGTAAGTATCTGCCACGTAGACGAAACCATCATGCCAGGCGACTCCCAGTGGATGCTGGAATCGTGCATCGCTACCAGTTGCATCGACGTCGCCGAATGCGAACAGCGACTGCCCTCGAGGCAATTCAGACGTTCCCGCAATTGTGGTAACTCGTCCGGCGGTGGATACCGGCACACGTCTGATTGCAGATCCTTCGCTATCTGCAACAAAAAAGAAGCGACCATCTTCGTCTACGGCCATTCCAGATGGTTGGGCGAAGGCTGACAATTCCAGGCTACCGTTAATGACGTCTTCGCGAGCACTACCGGCATGCACGTTGATTCTATCGGTGCCGATCTTGTGAGACCAGATTTGATGGGGGCCTGCCATGGCGATAAACAAAGTTCCATCAATGTGGCACAAGGCCCACGGGCTGTTCAGGTTCGTCTTGCTGATATCGCCGTCGACATCACGAGGTCTTCCCTGTTTGCCAGTGCCTGCCAGTGTTGTGACGCTTTTGCTTTGAAGATCGACTGCTCGAATCAAATGGTTCTCTGTGTCAGCCACATAAAGAGTGTCGCCAACCAGTGTCATTCCCTGAGGATGGTCGAATTCTGCGGCAGAAAAGTCGCCATTGGTACTGCCGATCTTTCCGTTGCCAATTGCGTCCACAAACTTGCCATTCAGGTCTGTGATGACAATTCGATTGTGGTTGCTGTCGGAAATGAACAGTCGATTGGAGGCAGCGTCGGCAATCAACTTAGCGGGATAACGCAATGCGGTGGGTTTGGCGCGGCTTTGTTCAAGATCAAACTCGATCGGTTTTTCGTTGAGCGTGCCCTTCGCTCGGTGAAAGGCGATCGTTCGAGCAATGACCGTGTCAAACAATTCGCGATTACCTTCACCGCCCTGCGAGCCGGCGAATTTTCCTTCCGGATCAATCAATGCCAAAGTCGGCCACGAACGTATTCCAAACTTACGCCAGATCAGCATCTCGCTGTCATTAACAACGGGATGTTTGATTTCGTATCGCAGAATCGCGTCGCGAATGTTTTCGGACAGTTTTTCGTTATCAAACTTCGCTGAATGTACGCCGATCACAACCAGTTCGTTTTTGTATTTTTCTTCCAGATACTTTAGGTCTGGAATCACATGGATGCAATTAATGCAGCAGTAGGTCCAAAAATCGAGCAACACAACCTTGCCACGCAGATCTTTTATATCGATCGGGCCCGATGTGTTTAGCCACTCAGTGCCTCCATCCAGAATCCCCGGTGGAACGGCCACCGCATCTGCAAACGGGTTTGTCGGTACTGCGGCCTGTGCGACCACAGTAGCCGGCTTGTCAGTTGTGTCTGCCGCTGGCTCTTTAGGTTCGTCCTTGTTCTGACCAATCGCATTCTGGCCGGACAGGAACAACAGCAATAGACTGACTGATAGAGTGAAGCGAATCATGGTATGCCTCACGGCGTGGTTTAAGTATTGGGGCGGGAACATCGTTGGGAAGGTGGCATTTGTTTCGAGGACTCCGAGTGCCATCGTAACAAACTCGTTGATCATAGTACTACGAGCGAACCTCGATGCCAAGCATTCTAAGTGCCTGCCGTGTCTTATCTGTTTGCGTATAGATTTCCGCATTGATGCCAAATTCACGAGCTTTTAGCACGTAGTTTTCGATATCGTCGGTATAGAAGCAATCCTGTGGAGCGCAATTTGCTTTGCTTAACGCGTCTTCGTAGATCCGAGCGTCAGGCTTCAACGCGCCCGCTTCAAACGAAGTTGTGAATGCATCAAAGTGATCCAGTACGTCGAATTCCTGCTGAATAAATCGCAGATGCGTAATACTGGTATTGGATAGCAACACCAAACGCATGTTCAGGTTTTTCAGTTCTTCCAGCAAGGGGACGATGGATTCGTTAAGCCAGAAGATGTCGGCAGTGGCGTGCTTTAAGCCATCAAAGTCGACGGATTTGCCCAGATGCTTTTCGAAGGCTGAATGAAACTGCTGCTCAGAAATTTCGCCGCGTTCGATCTGCCACTGAAGTCCGGAATCAATCAACAGCGTCTTAATGTCTGCTTCCGAAGCATCGCATACAGTCGCTACGTTTTCGCACATTTTCTGATGAGAAAAGTACACCAGCACATTACCCATGTCGAATAGGCAGGTTTTGATTGGCATAAGTTGGGCCTGCTTCAGAGTGCATCGATCAGAGTGAATTGAAACAACCGAATATTGATTTTCTGCGCATCCCGCAACCAGAAAGTTATCCTGAATACATAATTTCAGAGGCAAACCGCGTTTACCGGCGACCGAGCTGTACTAAGTAATCGTGCCGTCGATCGGGCTGCTGGCGGTAGCGTAAAGTTTTTTTGGAATTCGGCCGGCTCGGAAAGCCTGATGTCCTGCGATGCAGGCCTGTCGCATCGAGTCGGCCATTAGCAGGGGATCGGTTGCGCTGGCGATAGCGGTGTTCAGAAGAACTCCGTCGCAACCTAGTTCCATCGCGAATGCCACGTCGCTGGCAGTACCGACGCCTGCATCCACAATGACGGGATAGTTGGGATTGCCGTCTTTTAAGTACTCCATGCAAATCCGAATGTTGTTGGGGTTCAAAATTCCCTGGCCGCTGCCAATTGGACTTCCGGCAGGCATTACCGAGGTGGCCCCTGCTTCTTTGAGTCGTCGAGCTGTGATGGGATCATCCGACGTATAGCAGAGCACCTGAAATCCTTCGTCGACAAGTTGTCGACAGGCTTCGATGGTTGCGACAGGGTCAGGCAGCAGAGTTTTCGTATCACCAAGCACCTCAAGCTTCACCCAGTCGGAACCAGGGTTTTCGAGGCCGCGCAGAATTTCACGCCCCAGCCGAGCCACTCGAACCGCGTCTTCGGCGGTGAAGCAGCCAGCGGTGTTCGGCAGAATCGTGTATTTGTCCAGATCGATGAAGTCCAGAATGTTGCGCCCATCGGCGTCCACCAGTCGCTCTCGACGAACGGCAACTGTGATGACATCAGCACCACTGGCGACCAGGCATTCCTGCATCTGTTCGAACGTGGCATATTTGCCTGTGCCAACAATAAGTCGCGATTTCAGCGTATGAGTACCGATGACCAGGCTGGCATCAGGCGAAGAATTTGAAAGTGTGGTTGTCATAAGGGATTTGTATAAGACCAAAGGTACTGGCACCTTGACGATGCCTGAGTTTTTTGCGAATGACCAGGTTAGGTGACGGAATCGCACTGCGATTCAGGTTTGGCTGTTGCGCCGGTTCGGGGACTCACTGTAAATCAAGAAACAGTCTCAACCGCCACCGACAAGCGTGACAACTTCAATATGATCGCCGTCCTGTAATTTGCAATCTGCATGCTTTTCTCGAGGAACAAGCTGCTGATTCCGCTCCACCGCGCAATAGCGATTGTTGATTTGCAGGTCGTTCAGAAGTTCGGCGATCGACCATTCGGCCGCAATCGTTCGTTCTTCTCCGTTAAGTTTGATTGTGGTCATGGATGAATAATAGCGAAGTGCAGGTCAGTTTGTCACATCTGAACGGTATGCACATTTGAGGTTCAAAAAACCAACACGCAACAATTGTTTCAGCGTCCAATTCAGAAGCCTTCGCGGCCAGTTGCCCGTGTGTTCAAAGCCGCGGCGAGCGCGGTGTCTTGCGGCAGCCTCACCAGCTCAGGTTGTTTCTCCTCAGAACCATGTTTCGCTGGATGCGGTCCGAAAACCGCACCGGAGAACTTCTGAATACGAGCATGTGAAGTTTGCAATGGCTAGATTCACTTGCTCGCGCCCCGTGCTTGTATAATTGCGGTTTTCGGACGGCCTCTAGACTTTTGTCTTCAGCCAGCTGGCATTCAAATAACGCCAGGACATCAGGCAGGCGCGAAACACGATGTCCATGAACATGCCGCACCATGCTCCCAGCAGGCCCAATTGCAGATAGACGCCGAAAAACCAGGCTCCGGGTAACCGCAGCGCAAAGTTTCCGAAGATCGTCGTAATCATCGGCCAGCGAGTATCACCCGCCCCCTGCAGTCCGGAACGCAGCACCAGAAAGATCACCAGCGGCACCTGAAACCAGGCCATCGCCCGAAATGCGTGGACGCCGACGGCAATCACATCGGGATCTTCGTGCATGATGTGAAAGATCCGGTTTGCTCCAAGATAGAAAATCGCCGTCATTGCGGCCGCGGGAATACAACACTGCATGGTTGCTTCCAGCCCCGCTTTGTAGGCTCGCTTGATTTTTTTTGCTCCCAGAGACTGCCCAATCAAAGCGGCAGCCGCCTGTCCCCAGGCCATCGCCGGTAGAAACGTGATGGCTTCCACCTGAATGCCAACGATATGCGCCGCGAACAAAGCGTCATCGTGAACGCCGGGAATCACAACTCGCTTTATAATCATCAGAAACATAAACTGACCACACCAATGAATCAGGCTGTCGAAACCTGCATAGCTACCGAGGCTGGCCAGTCGTCGGATAATGTCCAGGTCCGGTTTCAGCAGTGACAACCTGAGTTTCAGCGGATCGCTGCCAACCCACAGCACCCCCAGCATCAGAACGCCGCCGATTAGTCTGGCGGAAACGGTTCCTCCAGCGATGCCATACACACCCATGGCTGGCACCACGGAAAACGGTACATCAATTCCAAGTCCCGGGCCGATCCCATAAACCAGGCTGACGGAAATGAACATGTTCAGAATGCTGATTGCTCCCAACACAGCCATCGGCCGCTTCATATCGCCGGAGCCTCGCAGCGCGGCGGCGCCAACTAGTGTCACGCCGGTTAACACGTGTCCGAGTGCATCCAGACGCAGATAGTTCAGAGCCACCTCAGCCGTGTGCCCGTTCAGGCGAAAGCTCCACACAAAAAACGGAGCCAGTAAATACAGCGATGATGCCATCAAAAAGCAAAGTGCCTGAGCCACTACCAGTGACACATTCATCACATTGTTCGCCTGTGCGGGTTCGCTGGCGCCACAATGTCGAGCGACCATCGCGGTCGTGCCGATGCTGACCGTGCTGACCAGTAGCCCTGCCAGCCAGCCGACGTAAGCGCTGACTCCGATGGCCGTTGTTGCGGCCGCGTCGATCCGGCCGCTCAGCCACGTGTCAAACATACCGACACAAAACGTAAGAAACTGCTGCAGCAATGTAGGCATTGCCAGCAGGATCACCTGTTGACGCAGGTTTCCGTTCAGAATCCGATCGCGGCGGTCAGCGGCGATGCTGCGAGGCAAGCGGGATTCCTGAGTACGAACGGTCACGATGGTCTCTTGTCAGTTGGTGTTGGTCATTTAAGAAGAGGTTACGATTAATTGTTAAAGCGCGTTGCGATTTGTGGCGCCACGAAGCGCGGAAGCCCGGTTTCCTGAGGAAAACCGGGCTTCCGGAATCTTCAGTTTAAGTCAGCCATTAGTATGCGCGAGGTCGCACGGACCCTTGAACTCGTCCAGGCAGTCCCATGATTCGCAGAAAACCTTCGGCGTCGGATTGATTGTAGTCGCCGCCCTTTTCCATGCTTGCAATTTCGGGATCGTACAGGCTGGTTGGAGACGTTCGACTGCAGATGCGGATGTTGCCTTTGTACAGCGACATCTTAATTTCGCCGGTTACTGGTTTCTGAGCTTCTCGAATGAAGGCCAGCAGGGCGTCCATTTTCGCACAGTACCAGTGACCATAGTAAACCATTTCAGCAACAACCGGACTGATCTGATCTCGCAGATGCGTCAGATCGCGATCCAGAGTCATCTGTTCCATTGCCTGGTGAGCCGCATACAACAGCGTCATGCCCGGAGCTTCGTAGACCCCTCGGCTTTTCATACCCACAAATCGGTTCTCAACAATATCGATTCGTCCGCAGCCGTTACGCCCTCCGATGGCGTTCAGTGCTTCGACCAGTTTGGCGGCCGACAGCGATTCACCGTTCACTGTCACAGGAACACCTGCATCGAAACCGACCGTGACAAATTCTTCTTTGTCCGGAGCATCCTGCGGCGAAACGGTCATTCCGAAGTCGATGACCGAAGCACCGTCAACGGTGGGGTCTTCCAGATCGCCGGCTTCGTAGCTGATGTGCAGGCAGTTTTCGTCGCTGGAATATGGTTTGCGAGCTGTCGCCTTAACCGGAATGTTCTTCTGTTCGCAGTAGTCCAACATTTCTGTTCGACCGGGAAACAGATCGCGGAATTCCTGAATTCGCCACGGAGCAATAATCTTGACCGTGGGGTCCAGAGCTTCTGCAGCCAGCTGAAACCGGCACTGGTCGTTGCCCTTGCCGGTTGCTCCGTGAACAAATGCCACGGCACCCACTTCGCGAGCTCGCTGCAGGCAGACCTTCGAAATCAAAGGCCGAGCAATCGACGTACCCAACAAATAGATGTTTTCGTACTTAGCCTGCCATTGCAGTGTCGGAAACGCGATGTCGCGGCACATTTCTTCGCGAGCGTCGACCAAAACGGACGACTTGGCGCCGATGTCCAGAGCTTTTTTCAGGATGGCTTCCCGGTCTTCGCATGGCTGGCCGAGTTCGACATACAGGCAATGTACGTCGTAGCCTTTATCCTGCAGCCAACCCACCAATACGGATGTGTCCAAACCACCGCTGTACGCGAGAACAACAGATTCTGCCACGATTTTCTTGCTCCGGATTTGAATTCTAAACGGCGGATACAGCGATTCGACACCGAGCCTGGACACCGTGTTCCCTCGGAAACGGGAAGTTTGTCCGCCAATTTGACTAATTTTCCGTGCGAATGGTATCGCCCCGGTCCGCCATCGCCACTGCTCAGAGGACGGTTTCCGCAGGATGGCAACGATTCCCCGCTGACCGGACGCCTCAGCCGCCGCTTTGCTCCCAACCTGATTGCCCAGGGTAGTGCATTTTGTGCGGATTCCACAGCTACTGCTGAAGAACGCTGCAACAAATATGTGTGCCATGCTTTCTAAGCTAGCTCGTTTTGAAGTATCATCGCAGACGATCGCGATTTAAACCGTCGTGAGGTTGCACTTTAGACAGCGGGAAAGAGCGTGTCACATACCGACCAAGAACGAGAACTCATCGACCGCGTCATTGAAGGTGACGCGAATGCTTTGGCGGAGCTTTTTTCTCAGCATCGTGATCGGCTATGGCGGATGGTAAATTTTCGCATGGACCCTCGCTTGCATGGTCGCGTCGACGCTGACGATGTACTGCAGGAGTCATGGTTATCGGTTGTGCAGAGAATTGATCATTTTCTTTCAGATGCATCTCGGTCAATTTTCGTCTGGTTTCGGCTGATCACCAGCCAGACTCTGATCGATATTCACCGACGCCATTTGGGAACACAAAAACGCAACGCAGGGATCGAATTTTCCATCCACAAAGGCTGGAGTTCCGAATCAACATCATTTTCTCTTTCGTTTCATTTACTGGGCCATCTGACATCTCCGACTCAGGCGGCTTTGCGAGAAGAATTGTCGCAGCAGTTGAAGGCCGCACTGTCATCGATGAACGAGATTGACCGCGAAGTGCTGGCGTTACGGCATTTCGAACAGCTGTCGAACCGCGAAACCGCTCAGATTCTGGGCATATCCGATCAGGCATCCAGCGATCGTTACATGCGAGCACTCGGGCGACTGAAAGGTGTTCTGCAAGCGCTGCCGGGCTTCACTGACATGTAGGCGGCCGCGACACGCAAAAAGCCGTTTTCTGTTTATTTCAGGCTTATCAAACCCTTCCGGCGGCTTACGTGAGTTTCCTTTAATGAGCGACGAAGAAACAGATTTTGTCCTGCAGGGATTTCCGCAGCATAGCGAGGATCAGGACCTGCGTGCTCGGCAGCCCGTTGAAATTCTTGCGACTCAGTTTGTCGAAGAATTACGAAGTGGAAAGCAACCGTCCGTAGCAAGCTATGCTCGACGATATCCGTTACACGCGGTAACAATTCGAGAATCGTTTCCAGTTCTCGCTTTGCTGGAACAGTCGCGGATTCACACAGAAGCGGCCGCGTTTCGTACCAACATGCCCGAAAAGTTTCCCTTCAAAAAACTGGGACGCTGCGAACTTCTGTGTGAAATTGGTCGCGGAGGCATGGGAGTTGTCTTTCAGGCGCGCGAGGTGGATTCCGGTCACGTTGTGGCTGTAAAACTGCTGCCATGGCGGGTTTCCGTGGTTCCCGAATGGCAGAAACGTTTTGAGGAAGAAGCTCGGACAACAGCAAAACTGCGTCATCGGAATATCGTTCCCGTATTTCGATTTGGGCAGGAGCATGGCTTTTGCTACTTCGTGATGCAGTTTGTAAATGGCATCGGTCTGGACGTAATTATTCGTCGACTGCGCGAAGTTGATGGAGTCATGTACCAGGACGAAATCGAACGCATGGAATCGGCTCAACCCGCAGGCTTTGTCTCCAGCGTCGCGATGTCCGCGATTCGGCCGGATGTTGACCTGGACCGCATTGAAGAACCGAAGCGAAAAAAGCTGTCACGTACATCATGGAAGAGCTTCACGCAGATCGCGATTCAGACAGCTCAGGCTCTGCGACACGCCCACAAGGAAGGTATTCTTCATAACGACATAAAGCCCGGCAACGTGCTGCTTGATGGAGGCGGGCGGGTGTGGATCACTGATTTCGGACTGTCGCAGCCTATGAACTCGAGTGGAAACCAGACAAGTCGATTGATGGGTACGCTGCGATACATGGCGCCGGAACGCTTGCTGGGATCGCACGATGCTCGCAGCGACATTTACTCGCTCGGCATCACTTTGTACGAACTGCTGACCCTGCAGCCGGCATTCGCAGCTGGAAATGAAGATGACATGATGTCTCAGGTTCTGGACCAGACTCCGGTGCCACCGCGGCAAATTCAGAAGCTTATTCCAAACGGACTGGAAACGATTGTTATGAACTGCATTTCGGCCAATCCGATGCATCGCTACCCGTCCGGCGACGCTCTGCTGGGCGACCTGCTGAAGTTTAGTAATGACCAGAAAATTGTGTCGCTGCGCCCATCGAAACTTTCGACCTTCATGTCAAAAATGAAGGGCGATGAAAAGTCGCCGCGACTGCGAGATTTCTTTGACGAATAGATAGAACGTGCGCCGCTGGTTCGACTTGAACTGAATTACTATCACGCCCCAATTTACGAAAACAACGATGCCTGAATTCATTACCTTTGGCGAAATCATGATGCGGATGGCCCCTCCCGGGTTTCTTCGCCTTCAGCAAACACTTCCGGGAAGTCTGGACGTGACGTTCGCAGGCGCAGAGGCCAACGTGGCAGCGTCGCTGGCGATGATGGGAGCGGATGTCGGATTTGTCAGCGCTCTGCCTAATAATTCGCTCAGCGACGCCTGCGTCAACACGCTGCGCGGACTGGGAATTTGTACCAGGCACGTTCAGAAGCAGGATCAGGGGCGGCTTGGGATTTACTTTGTGGAAGCGGGTTCCAACCAACGTCCAAGTCGAGTGATCTACGACCGTGCGGGCTCGACCATCAGCCTAATGAATCCCGATGTCTATAACTGGCCGAGCATCCTGAACGGTGCACATTCGCTGCATGTATCCGGCATCACACCAGCCCTGTCAGAAGAAGCGGCTACTGCCACGATTGATGCAGTAAGGTCGGCCCAGTCGATGGGTGTTAGAGTATCCTGCGATCTCAACTATCGAGCGAAACTGTGGAACTGGATGCCCGGCACCGACCGGAAGGAATTGGCCACAGAAACGATGACTCAGGTGTTGCCGTTTGTGGATATCCTTATCGCCAACGAAGCTGATTGCGGCGATGTTCTTGGAATACATGCAGGCGACAGCAACGTCGAATCCGGCAACGTGGAAGTCGCCGCCTATCCAAATGTTGCAAGGCAGGTAGCGAATCGTTTTCCTAACGTGAAACTGATCGCGACGACGTTACGCGAAAGCTATTCCGCGAGTCATAATAACTGGGGTGCCATGTTATTCGACGTCGATGCCGACAAGCCATGGTTCGCACCTGAAGCCGACGGTAAATATCAGCCCTATGAAATTAAGAATATCGTCGATCGAGTTGGGGGAGGCGATGCGTTTGCCGCCGGCCTGCTATTTGCGATTAACCACAAAGATTACACTGGAGGGCTGGAAGCTCTGAAATTTGCAACGGCAGCATCCTGCCTCGCTCATTCAATTTCCGGCGACTTCAACTTCACCAATCGTTTAGAAGTTGACGCTCTGGTTAAGGGTTCCGCGTCTGGCCGCGTCGTGAGATAGAAAGGTGCGGTAATCAGCAGGCGGGGTACCTTTGTCACTTCTTGAATATAGATTTGTGCCTGAATTTTCCCACATGAGGCAGGAACCTCGATCTTTCGACAGTGAAAAATTTGCAGGACGTCTAAAATCTACGGCGGCGAACTATGTGGTTATTCTTCCTGCGGCAGTTCGGTATCCGTTCCACCCGTGGGCGACTCAATTCGCTAATCGACGTTGACTGAACTGATGGTGTTTGATGAGGCGAAGAAAAGTGACTCAGATTTTGCTTGTAGTTGCCGGATTAAGCTTCGCCGGGATCATGGGAATGTTCGTGCTGAGCATGACCTCATCGCGCCCCACCAATCTTGGAGTGGGGGGGAATGGTCGCCTGGCCGAAGCGCCAAGCAGTCCGAACTGCGTTTCCACTCAAACAGCAGATCGCAGCCACTGGATTGCTCCGCTGCGTTACACGGGGTCAGCGGATGTCGCTTTGGCCGAACTTAAAAGTATAGTTGAACGTCTTCCGAGAACTGAGATTATCGAGCAGAAAGATGGCTATTTATACGCCGAATTTTGCAGCGCAATTTTTCGATTTGTCGACGATGTTGAATTTCTTGTGGAGCCCGAGTCTCAGAGAATTCATTTTCGTTCCGCATCCCGCGTCGGACGTTCAGATCTCGGAGCGAACCGCAAACGAATGGAACTCATTCGAAGCATGTTCGACTTAGCAAAGACTGCGACGCAAACAGAAAAGTGGCGCCTGCAAACACGACTCAGTCAAAGGAATCCGTCATAATCGAATAGGATCTTTAGCACGTGAAAGATCAAAGTTCGCTGGTTCTGTTGTGCTCGAGGCGCTTGCTGAAAGGCTAATTTACTTGCTAGCGGAGCGAGCAAGTAAATTAGCAAATTGCACAATTCGCTCGCGCATCGTGCTTGCATTGAGCAATTTTCGTACTGCCTCTAGTTTGCAAGTCGCTGCAGAACATTGGCAACTTCGGTTAGAACCTCCATCGGAATTGTATGGTCACCATTAAATGGAATGAACGACACGTCGAAGCCGTTGCTGCTTAGCAGGTCTCGTAACCATTCCGATGGGGCATATGGAAGCAGACTGTCCTGGCGTCCGTGGCTTTGAAGCACGGGACAGCCTTCATGTTCGCCGGCGAACACCTTCCAGTCTTCGCTGCACAATAGTGTTCCGGAAAACAGCACAAGCTGAGCTGGCTTCAGGCCATGCCTTAGCACCACATCTGTGGTAACCATGGCTCCCTGAGAAAAGCCCCCAACCACAAAGGAACTTGCTGGAAGCTGATACGCAGCCTGCATCTGATTAATTGCGTCGTTCAACTGAGTTGATGCTTTCACCATGCCTTCAGGTTCAAGGCTGGTAAGTTTTTCGTATTCCTGAGTCTGATTGATTTGCGCAAGCATCGACATGTTGATGGCCCACCACGCTCGACCACCTGGCATTCCCATCGGATCCAGATCAATGGGAGCTTCAGGAAACACCAATCGGCATCGACGAGCGATGGCATCGCTGCTGCCAATTAGGTGCGGACCGAATGCTGCCAAGTCGTCACCTGGAGCACCAAAACCGTGGCACAGCACAACCACAATTTGCGGAGCCACGCCCTCTGGCAGCGCATCGATCACACGACACTTCAACCCGGCAAACTCCGTATCCGACGAATTCAACATTAGTTCAGGTTCCAATCAGCAGTCGAAGTAAAGAGCGAATTCGTAGGGATGCGGGCGGCGTTGAATGGCGGCCACTTCTTCGGTGCGCTTGTACTGAATCCACTTTTCCACAACATCAGTGGTGAACACGTCACCTCGAAGCAAAAAATCGTGGTCCTTTTCGAGAGCGTTTAAAGCTTCTTCCAGTGAGGCTGGTGTTGAAGCAACATCATGCTGTTCTTCCGGAGCCAGATCATACAGATCTTTGTCCAGTGGCTTACCGGGACTCAGGCGTTCCTGAATACCGTCCAGCATTGCCATCAGGATGGCGGAATTTGCGAGGTACGGATTGCACGATGAATCCGGACAACGAAATTCCAGTCGCCGTCGAGTTTCATCGCCAGAGTTCGCCGGAATTCGAATTGCCGCGGATCGGTTGCGATAGCTGTACGACAGGTTCACCGGTGCATCAAAACCGGGTATCAGACGTTTGTAGCTGTTTGTCGTCGGGCAGCAGAATGCCAGCAGGGCAGGAGCATGCTTTAGGATTCCGCCCATAGCGTGCATCGCCGTTTCGCTAAGTCCTCCGTAACCGGACCCTGCAAACAGGGGAGTGTCGTCCTTCCACAACGAAAGCTGAAGGTGCAGCCCCGAGCCGTTGTCGTTGTATACTGGCTTCGGCATGAAGGTGGCGACCTTGCCGTGTTGGCGAGCAAAGTTTCTGACAACGTACTTCATTCGCAGCAGACGATCGCTGGTCATCAGCAGTGTGTCGGGCTTCAATGCCACTTCGCATTGTCCGGCCGAAGCGACTTCGCGATGCTGGCTGGCCACTTCGATTCCGCTGTCCTGCAGGGCCAGCATGATGTCTGTTCTAAGTTCCTGAAAAGAATCCATGGGTGGCATCGACAGATAGCCGCCGCGATAGCTTACCTGTTGGCCGCTACCGCCTTCCCTGCCTCGATTCCATTGGGCGTCGCTGCTACTGATATGATAATAGGCTTCGTGTTCGTTTTGGTCGAAGGACACGCCGTCGAAAACAAAAAAGTCCACATCGGGGCCAACCATTGCTCGGTCAGCGACCCCCGTCGAAAGCATATACATCTCAGCTTTTCGAGCGATATTGCGTGGGTCTCGCGGATAGCTTTGATGGGTGACCGGATCTTTTACGTTGCACAGAATGGAAACCGTGTGCTTCATAAACGGATCAACGAAAGCCGTTAGAGAATCCGGCACGACAAGCATGTCGCTTTCGTGGATCGCCTGCCATCCCGGCATTGACGAACCATCAAAGCCGAATCCATCTTCAAACTTTTCTTCGGTCAGTTGTTCTGCGGGTATCGTAAAGTGCCGCTGGTGACCTCGAAAATCAGCAAAGCGAAGATCGATGGCACGAATTTCCCGCTGACGACATAATGCAATGACTTCGCGTGGAGAGAGGTTTTTTGTGGACATGCGTCTGCAAGTGAAGATTTATTCATGAGCTGTAATTGCCTTAGGTCGCCCGGCCCGGCAACCGCATTGTAGTCCAATTGAAGGGACCTCGCCACGCATTTGGCCACTGAAACCGTTCGCCGGGAGCTTGAAGATTTTTTGTGCCCTAAAAATCAGCATTCGTGCATTAGAACTACACAAACTACGTGATTGGAATTGGCTTCTAATATGGCAGATTTCAGTTCAGGCGGTGTTGTGACGTGGGCGGCTATCTGCACCCGCACAGACAGCACCTGTGCGGCATTACACAAGAATTTCATCCAGCAAAGATACACTTACGACCTGATGTCGAGAAACCTGAACCCCGGTACGATTGGTCCGGAGCCCGTGCAGTTTGGTGTCCAGTACATAGCGTTCTCTGGTCGTCTTGGAGTCTCGAAGGTCGTGGACGTCCGCGTTGGAGAGTGTCAGGGTCTTATCTGAAATGGCTTCCAGCGTTCCGATAAAGACATACATCGATTCCACATCAAGAACGACAATCTTCTTCAGAAACTCTTCCATTACTATTTGATTCTGTCTAAGCGACTTTGAAAATTGATATCGGAATACGGAATACGGAATACGGAATACGGAATACGGAATACGGAATACGGAATACGGAATACGGAATACCACGCAGGTTTGGCTGAGACGGCAGTATCGTTGAATTTTCAGGCAGCACAAGCAAGCCTGCACTCGCAGCCATGGATGACGCTGCGGACTTCGACAGCGTTAGATATCTGCCAAATGAAAACCACAAAAATTCACTTCTCCCGTGCGTTTGTTGTCATCCGTCGGGCCGATAAAAGGGAATGACGTACGGACCTTCGGGAATCACGGCCACGGCATTGCTGATGTTGCGTTGCCGGTTGTGCTCAAGACAATTGCGGACAACGGTATTCAGGTTAAACGAAACGTTAATTCCTGTGGCAGACTTGTCAATCGGAGAATGCTCGTCCGTTACCAGCCATACATCTCCGACGCTCATGGGTTTGGTTTGCATTTGAGTCTGCCATTCATCAATAGCAGCGTGCGACTTCTGATGTAGGCTGTTCAAAAATGCTTTCGGACCAAGTGCCACCAGTCGTTTTTGCGATTCAATAAATTCATTCGACCCCATGCCTTCTGAACACTCAGAGACAATAATCAGGTCACCTCCGGGGTCCAGAATGTCCATTGCGCACACCATTCCTTTCACTGTCTGGTAATACGTCTTGTCCAACGGATAACCCGCCGCACTGGTGATGACGGTCGGAAAACGTCGAGCCATCGTCACTTCGCAGTATTCGCGAACAAAGTCTGTTGCCTGCTGATGGCTGGCGATGATTTCACCAAAATTGACAAACGAAAGCTGTCTGTCTTCGTCGATAACAGTGTTGATGGCCAGAGCACCGCCCAGCAGTTTTACTATCTCAAGTTGTTCTTCGTGAAGCGGGTTGCCGATGAAATTGCAGCTTGTAGCTGCAGGATCTGCCATAAATCTGGCACTATGAAACGTCGTGATTGTTTCAGCGTGAGCCAGGCCAGGAGCGATTACCTTGCGACCGCCCGAGTATCCCGCCATGAAATGCGGTTCGACCAGTCCCGTAGCAATCCGAATGTCGGCTTCAGCAAAACGACGGTCCAGTTTAACGACCGTGCCGCGAGTTGCCGTGCGCCCCAGGTCGACATGATCCGCGTCGTTGCGGGCGAAGTGGTTGCACACGTTGACGTTGTTCAGTACCCATTCATCACCGACGACTTCTGCAAGTTCATCGCCTTCGTTCGGACGGTGAAGTCCTGTCGCGACCAGAACCGTGATGCGACTTAATGGGACACCCGCGATAACCAAAGTTTCAATTAGTGGCCGAAGAAATAGATGGTTTGGCACTGGCCGAGTGATGTCGCAAATTGCAATGCAGGCAGTCGATGCGTCCCGAGCCAGTTCGGATAGCTGGGCAACGCCCACCGGGTTCTGCAACGCGTGGTGAACACACGAAATCGGATCGCCCATAATTGGCATCGGCGGTTTTCGGATGATGGTCGTGTCAATTCCGGCCGGAAGTGACAGCGACTTAACGCCTTTTCCGAATCTTAAGTTGATCTTCATTTCGGCTGCATTCGCCATCTTGTATTACCGACTTTCGCGTTACGCGGTCAATGACAGGCAGGTTCTAAAACGCTCTCTAAAACATCGGCCACGTCGCGCATCGTGCTTAGCGGCTTACAAAAAGCCGATTGTCGTCTTGCCCGGTTCACCCGCAATCTCTTGCACAAATTTTGGAATGGCGTAACCCGGAAGGCGAGTTGCCAACTGCTTCACAAGTTCCAGGCCAAGCTGCGTGTTGACTTCAAAATGAGCCGTCCCGTTCACTCGATCCAGCTGATGCAGATAATAAGGCATGACACCGATGTTGATCAGTCGTCGGCAAAGCAATTCCAACGCTTCGACGTTGTCATTGATTCGTCGCAGCAGAACGGCTTGGTTCATAACCGGAATGCCAGTCTTTACGATTTGACGCAATGCCGCCTCGCAGTCGCCGACAATTTCGTTGCCGTGGTTGGCGTGAACAACCATCACAGCCTGTGACCTGAAGTTCGCGAGCAGCTGAAGAAACTCATCGGTCACCCGCGAAGGCAGCACGATTGGCAATCGAGTGTGGAAGCGAATACGTTCGATATGAGGAATTGCGTCGAGCTTCTGGCAAAGCTCGCGTAGACGCGTGTCCGTCAGCATTAGCGGATCACCGCCACTTAAAATTACTTCGGAAATAGAAGTGTCGGCAGTCAGGCAGTCAATTGCAGGTTGCCAGTCTTCGATTCGTCGAGGTTCATTTCCATAAGGGAATTCGCGTCGGAAACAGTATCGGCAATGAACGGCGCACGCTCCAGCGGCGATTAGCAGGGCTCGGCCACGGTACTTTTGCAGGATGCCGGGAGCCTTGCGTGCATTTTCGTCGCCAACCGGATCCGACACAAAACCAGATCGTAAAACGGCTTCTTCAGCTGATGGCAGCACCTGCAGTAACAGCGGGTCAGATTCGTCGCCTCGCATCATTCGCTGCAAAAAACTGTCGGGTACAAGCAACGGGAAAGCGTTTGTTTTGCTGGCGAATTCGGCGTTTATGGGAAGTCCCAATCGCTGTCGCAGCACGGCCGGGTTACGAATGGCGGCTGCCAATTCACGCTGCCAGGACACCGCAAATGGTCGTTCACAGTTCGGTTTGGCTGCCGAATCGGCGCAGGAGTCGTCCGAAACTGTGGTTCTCAGCATATTTGCAGCCGGAACAATCGACATCTGCATTCACTCTGCAATGGGGTTGTGGTAGACTTCGCCGCGGGTATCGCGTTTACCTATGACTCATTCAGCGGCAGTTTCTGTCGCTTTGGGCAACCTTCAGAATATCAGAAACAGAGAAGACCACCAATGGCCTTACCCATTGAGAAGCACAAGAAGGGCGGCAAAGTTCTCTTGAACGACGAGCCGTACGAAATTACAGAAGTCAACTTTGTAAAACCCGGCAAAGGTCAGGCTCTTTACAAAACCCGGCTCCGCAATCTGCTGAAAGGCGGCATGCTCGACAGAACTTTTCGCAGCGGCGATAGTCTTGAAGAGGCCAATGTGCATCGCAGCGACGGAGCTTATTCGTACCGCGACGGAGACAACTTCTATTTTCTGGACAACGATTCTTTCGAACAGTTTGGAATGCCAGCCAACGCTGTGGTTGATCAAATGACCTTTCTGATGGAAGGTTCACCTGTGCAGTTACTGTTCTGGAACGGCCAGTTAATCAGTATTACGCCTCCACAATATGTCGTCATGGAAGTGGTTTATACAGAACCGGCTGCCAAGGGCGATACGGCTACCAACGTCACTAAGCCTGCTCAGCTTGAATGTGGTGCTGAAGTTCAGGTTCCTTCGTTCATCCGACAGGGTGATCGTATTAAAATTGACGTTGAGTCCGGCACCTATTCTGAACGAGTTGCATCCTGATTTATTAAAACCATTCGGCTGGCAGCAGCATCAATGAATGTATCTGTTGCCTGCCGATTTTTGTTTGTCCGCCATTCGTTTTAACGGAGTACTGCGATGGCTACTATTGAACTAATATTAAGTCTGGGATCAATTTGTCTGTGTGTCTGGTCGATGCATTCGATGCTATATAAGTCTACATAGGCCTTATCGACCTTCACGCGGTTGAAGTTTACCACCGAATATCTACGCCGCGACGGGGTGAGCCAACAGTTCGACTTATCGGAGCAGGTGCTCCGAAGAATAAATGTTCCACCCAACGGCCCTGGCTTTGTGCAGGGCTGGCCTGGTGAACGCGAAGTCCGTTTGGCTTTTTGTCAGGCGGTTTGGGCTGAAACCTGTCGGCCTCGCCATACAGTTTTTGTTGAGACCTAAAGTAAAAGAATCTATGTCCGCGCCTTCTGTCAGCCACAACGGCAAATTATATATTGAAACCGTCGGTTGTCAGATGAACGTTCTGGACAGCGAACTTGTCGTGGCTGCACTGCGCAAAGATGGCTACGAACTGACCGACGATCCCAAAGCTGCTGATACGCTGCTATTCAATACCTGCAGCGTTCGCGAACATGCCGAACACAAGATTTACAGTTCTTTGGGGCGACTGAAGTACGCCAAACGCAGCGCACCACAGAAAGTGATTGGCGTTCTCGGCTGTATGGCTCAGAAGGATCAGGATCTGATTTTTCAGCGTGCTCCTCATGTGGACATCGTGGTTGGTACTGGGCAATTGGCTGAAATTCCGCGGCTGATTAAAGAAACGCGAGAATCAGAAAAGCGACTGCAGCAAAAGGCTGTCAGCCTTGGACGACGTGATGGTTCTGTGGCTGAGATTTCAGACAGTTTTCAAAGCTACGACCCGTTGCGTGATCCGGAAATGCGGCCAACTCCGTTTCAGGCGTTTGTGCGCATTATGATCGGTTGCGACAAATTTTGCACGTACTGCGTGGTACCTGCAACGCGAGGCCCGGAACAAAGTCGGCCTCCGTCACATATCCTCAAAGAAGTTCGGGTGCTTGCAGATCAGGGAGTTAAGGAAATCTGCATGCTTGGTCAGACAGTCAACAGCTATAAGCACTCGGAAGATGGCCGCATGCACCGGTTGTCTGATCTGATGTATGCGATTAGCGATGTTGCGGGCATTGAACGCATTCGCTTTGTCACCAGCTATCCGAAGGATATGACGAACGATCTTTTACAGGCCGTTCGAGACCTGCCGAAAGCCGTCAAATACCTGCACGCCCCTCTGCAACATGGCTGCAACGAACAGCTGAAACTGATGAAACGCGGCTACACGGTCGAGGACTATCGTGAAATGATGGATCGCATCTGGGAAACGATCCCCGGTTGCAGCGTCAGCAGCGACTTCATTGTGGGTTTCTGTGGCGAATCAGAGGAGGCTCATCAGCGAAGCCTGGATTCGATTCGTGAATTCCGTTTCAAGAACAGCTTCATCTTTAAGTACAGCGAACGCGGAGGCACCAAAGCTGCATCATTGATGGAAGACGACATTCCGGAAGATGTCAAGAAACGCCGAAACAACGAAATGCTGGCTGTGCAGAACGCCATCAGTGAAGAAGACAATGCGGAATTCATCGGCCGCCGCGTGTCTGTGCTGGTTGAAGGTCAGAGCAAGACGACAGAAAAAAAGGTGGCTCGAGGCGAAGATGTTTCCGTCCCCGGCGACCCTCTGGCAACTCAGTTAATGGGACGTTCTGAATGCGACCGAATTGTCGTATTCGACGGCAACCCGAGACTCGCGGGAACCAAGGCCGAAATTGAGGTGCATGACTGCACGGGAACCACACTGATTGGTTCCATCGTTACGCGAGAAGTGCAACACGGTTCAACAGGCATGCTGCCAATTCTCGGCTAGAGCCGATGGCTTTTAGCTTTCGTGCATCCTTGAGCACCGATGCAGCCTCAGCCAGAGCTTTTTCGCTGACATTGTTGCGTAAACTCGGGGCATGGAACGCTGCCACGGTTGTCGTACACGAGTTTGTGTAGCGACACAGCCAACAGGTTCGTTGCAGTAATTCGTTTGTGTTGCATCCGGTTTTGGTGATCAGAATGCCGACCGCACCTGGCAGTTAGCAAAGACTCTTCAACAGAAAACTGCAGCTTCGCAGGATGGCGAAGCTGCAGTCCGAATACTACCTCAAAAGCTCACCATGGAACCCGGCTTGAGCGCGTGTGCTGGCATAGGATGTTGGTCGTCGAACACTCGCATTGTTGCGACGCTCTCGATGGTGTTTCCGCTTTCGTCGAATTCGTCAGTTGAAAAATTCAGAATTCCGACTGAATCCAGCTTTAGATGGTCCACCATAAAGGGGTACATGGCCTGTCGCTTCTTTTCCTGATATCCGTGGCCCTCTTCGGGAAAGTGCCGGTTCTCCACGTTGTCGGCGTGATTGAATAAGCGATAGACGTTTTGGATGTAAGGGAATTCCACTTCAGGCGTGTTCTTCGTCCAGTCGCCGCCAACGGAAACCAGCAGCAGAGGGCGAGGAGCGGCTAGTGCTGCGATCTCGACATTGCTTGTTTCAAGTTGTGGCGTCTTGTGAATTGGCATACCGCTTTCGCACGTGCATCCGCCAAAGAAGTGGGCTGACACCATGACCACGGGGACAGACACTCTTACGCGTTCGTCGATTGCTGTTAGTAGAAATGTCTGAGTACCTCCGCCGGAACAGCCGGTGACCGCGATTGTTTTCGGATCGACATCTGACAGGGACTGCACAAAGTCAATTGCTCGAATGCTGCTCCATGTTTGCAGTGTCATTACCTGAGGATGCTTATGATTCCATCCATTGGCCTCAGAGTCTCCGAAGCCGACCATGTCGTAGGAAAACACCACAGCACCCATTCGTGCCAGTGTGGCACAGCGATGCTGCTGTTCTGAGCGTAATCGACCGCCTTCGCGCCCCTGAGCATGTCCATGCGGGCAAAGCACTCCCGGAAACGGTCCCTTCCGGTCCGATGGCCGGTACAGGTTTCCATATACGAGAAATCCAGGCCGTGCTTCGAAAGCGACGGATTCCACTGAGTAACCTGAATAGACGCGTTTCTTGTGAATGATGGCATTCAATGGAGTACGTTCGGGTAGTGGATCAAGTTTCACGCCGGTAAGAATCTGCTGGCGGATGGCAGCCGCGCGCGATTGCCATTCTTCCAGGTTCGAGTATGTGCTGGCAAATCGATCCAGTTGACGAATCGCGTCTGCTTCCGATTGATAACTGCCCACGCACAAAGTCAACTCGGCCGGCTTAGCTGTATCTTTCGTTTGAGCTACGGCGGTCACACTGAAGGTTGTCACCCCAGTCAACATGCTCAGGCCAACAAACACGGCGGAACGAAACTTCATCATCAGAGTTCTCTCCAAAACAATTGAGTGCGAGATCCGCAAACAGGCAACAGAATCAACAACGTAATAGAGACCATTGGGCCGCTGCCAACAACCGAACACCATTTGAGGCTCACGCGGAATCAGATTTCAATCTGCTCCGTTTTAAGAATGGCAGCGAACGCGTTACGCAATCACTGGATGTTTACCCGCCGGTGCCGCGTGCGATTGGGGCACTGGCGTAATTGCCTTCAAAAAAATGAGTCTCCCTGGATTGGAGCTTTGTTGGGGATTCGAAAACGCGGTTGGTAGTTTGAAGTCTGTCCATCAACGGCCGATCTATTGTGCGAAGGGCCATTTTATTCATAGAACGCAGCGGCTCGATAGTTCAGAAAGTGCAAAGAATCGCTTGTTTATATGACCATTCGGTCCCTGAATGCAGCAAGAACTCATCCGCAAACTCATCGCGATCGGAAAGGCTTTGTCGATACAGTTTGCCAGAACTTCGCGACTGGCGTTAAGCGGTGGCAATGTTACAGGCAATGGCCATACAGGCTGAAAATTCCCCGATGTCTATTGATGCAGCGTGGTAGCTTTCGGTGGCTTTCCAGAACAGGCATCATGATCAACAACAAGATGAAACGAAAGTTGCGGGACGTTGCTAAATACGTTATCGAGGCGGTTATTCGATGAAAATCCTGATACATATCACTGCGACCATCACTCTGCTCGCTCTGGCCTGCGTGATTGCAGAGGCTGACTGCAACTGCGGAGCCAATGATGTGGCTGACGCGACCGGGGTGGGAGTACCGGTCGTTCCGTTTGGATCGGCGAGTCCATGGGCAGCTTTAAACTTCGTCACGTCGAACCATGTGTTTGCCAGCGGTACTAACAACATGGCTATTCACGAACCGCATCCGATGCAGGCCGATGGACGTCGATACCCAATCTATCCCTCAGGCACAGAAGTCTTTAATGAAGCTAGTCTAGTTCCGCAGGTACCCGGCACGCTCGGGCAAACCTATCAGCGCAGAACGCACCCCGTTCCTGAAGATAAGCATCCTCGAATCGCCATGCTGGCTGTGCGCGACCGAGGATCCGTGAGTCATCTGTCTGTTCAAAGAATGAGCGGATTCAGAATAAAAGACGATGTCTGGCTTTACGAAACGGACAGGCCATTGACTTTATGGACAGAAAACATCGTTCGTATTGAAGCTCGGCAGGAAGCCGAAGACGTGGAGCCGTACAAAACGATGTTTGTACGACTGATACCCGGCCGCATTGTCTATCTGGATTTTCACTAATGCAGAATCATTCGCTGTTTGACGGAGGGTGACGAGTTTACTTTCTGTCCCTCGCTAATCGTCATTGAAGCATCGTTGTTCTGGAAATCGTTTACTTGTCAGGGCCAAACGAAGTTATCTAATCACCCTTCCTTATCGGAGAATTCGCCTATGGTATTCCGTTAATGTGATAGGCCCACAAACACTAAAGTAGCAGGTAACAATTGTGACGAGTCAGCAGCGTAGCTGGCCCGATTTCAGGAAGTTGCTCCAACACTGACTCATAAAACACAGCACGCGGTAGTCTGATGATTCGGAGCCAACCGGGTGTTTTTTTGGGCTCATCGTCACGGCCCAATGCATCGGTCGGAAAAAGATCAGTACAAAATCTGATTTTTGGAGAAGCATTACAAACGAAACGGCTTAATTTTAGCTAACTCGCGAATTAGGCTGGGATTTCGTTGTCTGAACACGGGATTCCAGCTTGCAAAACATGCGGATGAACTGGATAATCCGCGACCGATTGCCGCCGTAGCTCAGTTGGCAGAGCGATGCTTTCGTAAAGCATAGGTCAAGAGTTCGAATCTCTTCGGTGGCTTGCTTTTTTATTGACGAAATGGTTTTCGGTAGACATAGTAAACTCCAGACGACACCCGTTGGCCTTTCTTGTCGTCATACTTAGAGTTTTCCATGTCGAACGAAAAGCCCACGAAACCGCACCCTGACTTCCCTCTCTTTGCTTACAACAATGGGCAGTGGTGCAAGAAGATCAGAGGCAAGCAACGCTACTTCGGTGCTTGGGTAGACCCGGATGCCGCAGTCCAGTGTACCTGAAACAACGAGACTATCTGTACGCAGGTGAAACGCCCCGAGAGGAAGGAATCACCGTCGCTGATGTCTTTGAGCAGTTCTATGCATGGAAGTCCTCGCTCACCGCGCTTGGGGAACTTAAGCCGGTTACGCTCAAAGATTACGACGTCACCTGCACCCAGTTGACGAGGGCTTTAGGCAAGCACGCTCTGATATCTCTTCGACCTCAGCACTTTGAGCGTTACCGGACAGCACTGGCCAAGACATGGACGACGCCCATCACCCTCGGCGTCGCCATTCAACGGACACGCACGATCTTCAAATGGGCTTACGATATGGAGCTTATCGATAAGCCCATTCAGTACGGTCAGGGATTCAACAAGCCGAATCGAAAAACGGTGCGACAGCACCAGCAGAATTCGGAGGCGAGGCAGCCATTTACAACCGTGAAGCTCCACAAATTGTTCATCGGGGCCAGTTCGCGGATGCAAACGTTTATGCTCCTCGGATTGAATTGTGCGTTTGGAAACACAGATGTCTCCGAATTCAATCACGGGCATTTGAAACACGGCGAGACAGTCGTTGACTATCCCCGCCCGAAAACTGATATTTCCAGAACGTCCGTCCTGTGGGACGTAACAAAGCAGATGATTCCTAAATGTCAGCGAGCGCTTAAAACCTGCCAGTGATGTGCGGGTTAAACCCGGCCACTGAGGGGTTGGGTATGTTGATCGATTTCAGCACTCGAGGTGCTGGGAGAGGTCAGCATGTTGAACCGGCTCTCAATGCCGACTCAACAATCCATCGCAACTCTGCACCGCTCGGGTCCTTCCAACAGGGAAATTGTTTGTCTTTTGAGCATTGACCGCGGCGCAGTGAATAACCAGGTGCGGCTGATCCGGGCCGAATCGCAGGCTTTGAAAGAGACAGATTCGGGGTCTGATGAAATTCAAAACCGGCCAAACCCGCGCACCGGGTCTGAGGCCGAATGCGCACCAGAATCGGCTCAAAACCGGCCAAACGTGCGCACCGGGTCTCGGGCCAAATCTGCACCAGGAAATGAGGTTTCGCCAGGGCTCGGATTTCCCGGTTGCACGGGCCCGAAAAGTCAGTGCAGCGAGTATCACGAATACATTGAAAAGAAGCTCGCCGTAGGTCTGTCGGCCGTGCGAATTCATCAGGATCTGCGGATGGATTCTGGGTTTGCCGGAAGCTATCACAGCGTGCGTCGCTTCATTCGGAGTCTTGAGAGGAAAACGTCGTTGCCGTTTCGTCGCATGGAAACGGAAACGGAAACTGGACAGGAAGCTTAAATCGATTTCGGGACGGCGGCGTTCGTCATCGATGCGGGCGGCAAGAAGAGTCGTCCGTGGATGTTTCGGGTCGTACCGAGTTGTCCGCGTAAGGGATACAGCGAAGTTGTGTGGCGGCAGACGCCGGACAACTTCATCGCGGCGATTGAGAATTCGTTTCACTATTTCGGCGGCGTTCCAAAGACGCTCGTCATCGATAATCTCAAAGCGGCTGTGCAGAAGGTCGACTGGTACGATCCAGAACTTCATCCAAAACTACAGTCGTTCGTGCGGCATTACGGCACGGCCATTCTGCCGACGAAACCGTACACGCCGGAACACAAAGGCAAGGTAGAAAGCGGCGTCAAGTATGTTAAGAACAACGCCTTGAAGGGACACACGTTCGGCAGCCTCGCTGAACAGAATGACCAACTGTTGCACTGGGAATCCACGGTCGCCGACACGCGCGTTCATGGCACGACGAAGAAGCAAGTGAAGGGATGATTTATCGCCGTGGATCGTCCTGCGGTCGTGCCGCTTCCGCGCGATCGGTTCGCCCTATTTCATGAATCGCGACGCAGCGTCAGCCGCGACGGACATCTCTAAGTTGACAAGGCGTATTACTTCGCGCCGCCGGAATACATCGGTCGCCGTGTGTGGGTTCGCTGGGACACACGACTGGTGCGCGTCTTCAACGATCAGTGGAAATAAATCGCGATACACAGCAAGCCGGAACCAGACCGATTTCGCACCGATTGGGCTCACATTCTGGCAGAAAAAGTGACGACAGTGGAACGCGGCACGGACACTTTAATGCATCAAATTGTGCCTATTTGGCCGAATCCGAAGGCCTGGAGCCAACTTGTGATCGCTTCGCGCGGCGTGCAGGGCGTGCGAGTTCTCGTCGGCCTGGAAGCGTTCGCGGGCAAACACACTTACACCGAACTCGAACGCGCGTGCGGCACGGCCGTCAGTCACAACGCGTGTCGTCTGAAGACCATTCGTAATCTACCGAAACGACCGGCTCCGCAGGAACAACTTCCGCTGCCGTTCATCGAAGAACACCCGCTCATTCGACCGTTGTCGGATTACTCTGTCGACTCCCTGAACGCTTTTCGAAAGGAACGTAACCATGAACGCCGCCATTGGCGGTTTACTCATTTGCCCGTCGGGCTTGTGGGATTGAAAATTCCAAAACTAAAACGGGTCGTCGCGGCCACCGAAAAATCTTCGTGAACAGCTCAAACAACTTCGCCTGAGTGGCCTGCTGCAGACGCTTGAAGTTCGTCTGCAGGAAGCCAAATCATCGAAGCTGGACTACGCCGAATTCCTAGAACTCATCTTCGAAGATGAGATGGTGGTCCGCAGTGATCGGCAGATCGAACGTCTCACCAAAGCGGCCGCCTTTCGAGATCAGAAATGCCTCGACGATTTCGACTTCGACTTTAATAAATCGGTGAAGAGAAAACGGATCTATGACCTCGCCGCCGGCGACTTCGTCCGCAAACATCACGACGCGATTTTCGTTGGGCCGCCTGGTGTGGGCAAGAGTCACCTCGTGCAAAGCATCGGTCGCCAACTGATTCGCGATGGCTACACGGTGTTCTACCGCAGCATCTTCGACTGCGTCCGCGACTTCCTGCATGATGAAGCCTTCGAAGGTGACGACCGCATTCTGAATCGTTACCTCAAACCCGATGTGCTCATCCCGGACGACATGGGGATGAACCAGTTGCCAAAGAAGAGCGGCGAGTTTCTGTTCGAGATCATCCTGCGTCGCCACGAACTTCGCAGCACGATGATGACGGCGAACAGACCGCTCGAGGACTGGGGCAAACTGATCGGAGACGTGCCGTCTGCGACGGCCATTCTAGATTATTTTCTGCAAAGCGCAGAACTGATTCAGATGACCGGACGAAGCTTCAGAATGCACGGTCGGCAGGCCAATGAAAAGCATGATCAGGCGATCGTCGGCGAAGTGGAAAATGAGCTCAAAACGAGCAGAAACCTGGCCAAACCCGCGCACCGGGTCCACCGCAAAACACGGCAAAAAACCGGCAAATTAGACCACTTTTCATCAAAACCGTGGCCGGTTTTGACCCGCAAACAACTGACCGGTGTTAACTCGCACACTGACACCCTTGACCACAGGGCACCGCCTGAAGTAACGACGAAAGTGACGTCGGACACGATCCTTGGATGGCAGCGAGAGCTGGTGGCAAAAAGTGGGACCACTCGAACAAAGGAAGGGCTGCTGGCAGGCAACGCATCAGACTGCCTGCGGCCGCCGTCCTGATCGACGTTCCCGAAAGCCCACTGGGTTTCGATCTTTGCGACAGACCTCACGACCGTAAAAGTCCGGACGCATAACGGACTCGTCACATTCTATGCGGTGGTCATTATCAACCTGTAGACCTGTCGCGTGCACATCGCTGGCATCACACCAGACGCCGACGCCACCTGGATGAAGCAGGTCTGCCGGAACCTGATGGACTGCGGCGAGGATTTCCTCACAGATGCCAGCCATGTGATCGTCGATCGCGACACAAGCTTCATTGTGCTGCTGCAATTCCTGCAGCAGCACACAGCCACCGAAATCGTCCTGTTGCCGTCGAAGAGCTCGAACCTGAACGCATACATGGAGCGTTGGTTTCGCAGTTTGAAATCAGAGTGTCTGGATCGAATGATATTCTTCGGGCAGCGATCGTTTGAACGAGCCCTGACCAATTTTCTTCAGCACTATCACGCCAAACGCAGCCATCAGCGACCTGGCAATGGGCTAATCGAACCCAATGCACAGGTCGGTTCCGTCGCGGGCAGTATCGAGTGCGGCGAGCGAATTAGGAACTCGCTCAACTACGACCAGCGGCGCGATGCCTGACACCCAACCACTACGCCACACAACACGAACGGTGCGCTGAAGGTCCCTAGGCACCGCCGTATGTCTCGTATTCAAAACCCCTGACAGGCCCACAGCGTCCGCAAGTCGAACGAATTCGGGACGGCCTTTGTCGTTTAATTCCTGATGGTCGAACAGCTTTGCGGTCGACGGAATTGTTTGACCTTATGAACCTGCAAACGCACGCTGTCGCTCAGACATGAAAGCACACGGTGGGCACACGGTTTATGGAAGACACCGGCTATTATTTGCCGTTCAGGATCGGCACGGTCAACAGACCATTCCCGTGCCGGTCTTATGGAGAAAGCAATTTTTGCAGGACGGCCTGCACCCTGTTCTCCGATCCGAAAGGCACCCACAGCCACTTATCGTGAAACCCATCGCCAAAGGACGCGTTCATCGGAATGTAGCCAGGCCAGCATTCGCCATATCCCATCGACACGACAAAGCTGTCCGGCTTCATTTGTTGCGCCATCAGCTGGTAGCCCACAAATGCTTCGCCCGGAAATAACAACAACTGCGTATCGCCGAAATCGATACAGGGAAAATCGATTGGCTGGCCTGAAGTCACTCGCTGATAACTTGACAGTCCCATAGCGGCCAGAATGCGGTCTTCGGTACGTACCTTTGGATCTTCAACGACCGATTTCAGTTTCTCTGGTTCAAGATCCCCATGCTGATAAAACTCCAGCTTGAGTGGCGATGATCGAAACTCAAGCTTTCGAATGGCCGTCTTCTGCGTCGCATCCCATGCCGCTTTCATTCCGTCATGGAGGCGAGTGACGAGTTGTTCACGTGCTTCATCGCTGCCATCGTTGAATTTTCCCGCTGTGATATCTCCGCTGCAGCCAGAAGCGTAGATCTGCATTACATTCGGCAGGTCCTGCTGCCGAAGCCGACGGGCCAAGCCTACGAAGTCAGCGGAAACTTTTCCCTCACCATAACGGCTCATCGGATGGGTTGCGTAGACGCTCATCGCGACAATTGCGGTTTCTTCATTCCAGAAGGAGATCGTTTTTACAAACGGATCGATTTCTCCCAGCGGTGCGTTGCTGTGAAATTTGTTGCCGCCGCTGGAACTGCCTCGGCCGAATGTAACGCGACCGTCCTCCAGGACAACTCGGCGGTTTGAAGCGATCATCATCACTTTTGCCTGACCGGTGCCCACATGAGTCATCGGTACCGCTCGCGCTATGCTCTTGCGGGCTGCGTTCGCGACTGCGGCAACGGCGGATTGATGGAAATCCTCATCGTAGAGCTCGTTCGTAAGTCCGACATCGCGAAGCAACTTCGCGGCGCCGGCGTCTGTTACTGGAGCGTCATGTTGATGGAGACTTGTTACCAACACACGTTCCCGAGATGTTTCTGTGGCCGCTGCCAACGCTTCACGCCACTGATCGTAGGCACCGTTTCGGATTTCACACCAATCGACGGCAACAACCACAATTGGCTTGCCGCTGCCCAACAGGACAAACCCCTTGGCTTCAAGCGGATCAGAAATACTCCTCGACTTCAGCGGAAGAACGCCCATGCAGCGGTGGCCGATGGGAATTGTCACGTCGGCTTCAAACGTTGATATCAGGAACCCGGCCTGTGTCACGGGCAGATGCATAAACAACATGCTGATGGCGAAAACCGCACGGCGAGTCGGTGTCATTTGCATCGTAGTTTCCTTGTGAGAAATTCAAGTTTTGGGGGAATCACGATCCTACTGAATCTTCTTCAGCGACTTGCGTGTTCTCACATACAAGGCACCATCGGCAATGGCAGGCGTGCCAAGAATAGAGTCTCCCATATCATTGACCGCCAGGACGTCAAGTTCACTGGCATCACGAATGACGACAATCTTCCCGTTTTCACTGGCAACATAGATTTTCCCATCGCCGTAGACGGGGGACGCGAAATAGTCTCCTTCGTTGCGTATTCTGACCGGTCCGAATACGGCATCTCCGGTCTTCGTTTCGAAACACGTGGCGATGCCTCCGCTTTTAATCAGCAGCATACGATCGTCGAGGATCATCGGCGACACGATATGGTCGGTGTGTTTCGTGGAATGCTTCCACAAGACGTGCGTGTCGGTAACGTCGCCACGTCCCCCACCTTTCACGGCGAGAATGTACTGCGCGGCCGCGTCTTTCTGATCGTAGCGTGCTCCAGCAAAGTTCTCGCGGTTCAGAAATGCGACATCGAGTTCCTCACCTTCCAAATCGCCGTCGCCGTCAAGATCGCCACGACCAAATGTCTTCCGGTAAAAAGCTTCAGGAACCACTCGTTTGCCAACAAACGCCTGGATTTCTGCTCGAGTTACCTTGTCATCGCTGTTGCCGGTTTCTGCGCGATCAACAGATGCCAGCCACTGGTTGGCAATTCCGCCGCTTTGTACTGAAATGTAAATGACGCCGCCCTGGCACACCGGTGTGGTTTTAATGTTTCGCAACAGCGTGCGAGCATGCCAAAGGCGTTTACCGCTGGACGGATCGTAGCCAACGAGCAACCCGGTTCCTGCGACAACAATTTCATCGCCCGTATCGGTGCTGCAGACGACCGGATGTGAATAGTTGACCGCCATATCATTGCGATCGTCTTTCCATTTCAGATCGCCGGTTTTCTTATCGAAAGCATAGAAGGCCGGGTTCAGGTCATCGTCCTGGCAAAACAACAGCAGATCCTTGTACAGAACGGGCGACATGCCTGCTCCCCATTTGAAGACGAAATAGGGGACCGGCAAATTCTTCTTCCATACGTCTTTCCCGGTAGCAGCGTCGAGCGTCAGCATTCCAAGTGTGCTGAAATAGAAGTAGACGCGTTCGGCATCAGCAGCGGGCGTTGTACTGGCGTAACTATTGGTCTTGTGAGTATCAGCGATCTCGCCAACCGGCCATGTTCGCTTCCAGAGTTCGTCACCACTGTCGGCGTCGAAAGCGAATAGACCAACAGTCTTGTCGTCAACCATTGCCGAAGTGAAGACGCGACCAGCAGCAACCACAACAGAGCCGATTCCGTCACCCAGTTCTGCTGTCCACTTGACTCGCTCCGTGTCGGAGAACTTTACTGGCAGGGGCAATGAGTTATGGGAAATGCCCGTACAATTGGGTCCACGAAATTGCGGCCAGTCTTCAGCATGAACGGCGCCCGTCAGAAGACCAAGAACGCTGAACAGAAATATTCGCATCATTACGCGGCTCCCACTTTGATCCAACTCTAATGTGACTTTGATCAATCATGACATTCCCTGTGGGAAAATGAAATCCAACACAATGTCGAAGAGCTTGAGCGAAGGAATGCCGTGCTGTGTGACTTGGCCCTGAATCAATGTCACGGTATCCTGTTTACGGCAGTCCGTTCACTATCGAGATGTTGAGCGATTAAATCTGTATTCCACGCCGTCGGTTTTGTGGCGTGATTCCCGCAGCGAAAAGAATTGAAGACATGCCATTCCATTTTTCACTCGATCGCCGCACATTTCTGGCAGGTTCTGCGGCTGGGTTACTGACGCTCTCGGCCCGTGGAGAAAAGCCGGACGATAAATCCGTCGACGAACATCTGGTCTACATCGTGAACGACACACATATCGGCGAAAAACATCCGCCGGATTCGCCAGTGCCGAGCCACCTGAAGCAAGTCGTCGCAGACATACTTCAACAGCAAAGAAAGCCTGCTGCGGTCATCATCAATGGCGATCTTGCACTTACAGATGGTCAGCCAGGCGACTACGTTCACTTTGCAAAACTAATCGCGCCACTGCAGTCTGCAAACGTGGCGACTCACGTGACGCTTGGCAACCATGATAATCGTGACGTGTTTTTTAGTGTCATGAATGAACAACGCACAGAAAACCCATTTGTGGAATCTCGTCATATTTCAGTGATCACCACACCCAATGCGAATTTTTTCCTTCTCGATTCGCTTAAGGAGACGATGGTCACGCAGGGAACAATCGGCAAACAACAACTGTCGTGGTTATCGAAGGCACTTGACGATCATTCCGATCGACCGGCAATAATTGTCGGTCATCACAACCCACGGCTCGGGGGTGACCCCAATCACTTTCCGGGCGGGCTGATTGATTCGGCAGAATTGTGGGACATTCTCAAGGGCCGATCACACGTGAAGGCTTACGTCCACGGGCATATTCATGATCGCACAAATGCGCAACACGAGGGCATTCACATCCTGAACACGCCAGCCACGTCCTACGTCGCAAACAAGCAATTGTCGACAACCGGCTGGACTGTCGCCCGCCTTTCGCCCACCGGCATTCAACTGACCACGCACACCAACGACGCCAATCATCCGTGGAACGGCGATCGTCATTCACTCCTCTACCGTGTCTGAAATCAGGCAACAGTAAATGACTTTTCACGACACCTTCAGTAGTCAAGCGAGGCTTTCCACTGAACAATGGAATGCCCGCTCTGCTTGAATAGAAGTGGCTAGTTGGAAGCAACGAAACCGCCTGCTCAGAACCACGCGAGACCACGTTATGCATGTACGCTTTCTTATCCTTTGGCTGTTGATCATGTCCAACACTGCTACATCGGCCGACCCGGTTGTCTTTGTTTCAGCCTTCAAGTCGGGCGAGGAAGGAGCCATTCATGCTTATGGCTTTGATTCGGAAACCGGACAGCTAAAACTGTTGAATCGAACGACGGATGTTGAGAATCCATTTTTTCTTGCGATCTCGCCCGATGGTCGGTTTCTGTATTCCATTGATGCCGAAAAGTTCGGAGGACCTGAAAACGAATTCGTGGCGGCCTATCGAATTGAGGGACGCGACGGAAAACTGACGCGTCTGAATCAACAGTCGGCTCGCGGAACGGCGTCGTGCTATCTGGATGTGGATGCCAAGGGGAAAACCGTCGTTGTCGCCAACTATTCGACCGGCAGCGTCTCGGCGTTGTCGATTCAGGATGACGGTTCGCTGGGGGAAGCCTCAAGCTTTTTCCAACACGCGGGAGCCAGCATCGATCCGAAACGTCAGACCGGACCGAACGCTCATTGCATTGTTGTGAGCCCCGACAACCGATTCGCTTTGGCAGCGGATTTGGGAATCGACAAGGTGCTGATTTATCGTCTGAATGCAGACATAGCCACGATGACTGCCAGCGCAACACAGCCATTCGCAAAGTTGCCGCCGGGTTCCGGTCCGCGGCATCTGACATTTCATCCGAACGGTCAGCGTGTTTATGTGATCAACGAGTTGAGCAACACTATCACGGTTTTCGATTATAATGCAGACGTCGGCACGCTCGAAGCACAGCAAACGATTTCAACACTGCCTGCTGGATTCTCCGACAGCAGCAACACTGCCGACCTGAAGATTACTCCCGACGGAAAATTTCTCTACGGAACGAATCGCGGTCACGACAGTATTGCGATCTACAAGATTGCCGACAGTGGCCAACTGGAGCTTGTTAGCATCGAGCCGAGTTTAGGCAAGGGGCCGCAGAACCTGCTGATCACTCCCGATGGCCGCTGGTTACTGTGTGCCAACATGCCGGGGAACAGCCTCGTTGTCTTCGCCATTGATTCCAAAACCGGCGCCATATGGCCGACGGGTGAACCTCTGTCGATCCCAATGCCTTCATGCATTCGCTGGCTGAAGTAGCTGCACAAAGAAATGGAGTCGCCGACGGTAGTAATTCTGCCTGAGGCCAGTGAACTTCTCTGACGGGTGTCGCCGAGAAGCTGTTTCGACTGAAGAAGAAAAGAGAAACGATGATTTCCACCGTCCGCGGCACTGCGACCTTTGCGTCGTTGATCTATGCCTGTGCGTCTTTCGCCGCGGCGAATGAATTCCACGCCGTGACCGTTTTTCGGAACGAGACCGACGGTTACAAAGTGTTTCGCATTCCGTCCATTATTAAAGCGGCCGATGGAGATCTGCTCGCTTTTTGCGAAGCAAGGACCGGTGGCGACGCGAGCGAAATCGATTTGGTATCGAAGAGATCAACCGATGACGGAAGAACCTGGCAAAAGCTCCAGGTGGTTCAGGATCACGACGACTTTCGGTCGCTGTTTCCAAAAGATGCGCCGCCAATTACGGTGGGCAACCCGGCACCCGTGGTCGACCTGTTAGACTCTCAGTATCCTGGGCGGATCTGGCTGCCATTCACTCTGGAAAATGACCGCGTTTTTGTCACCTACAGCGACGACCACGGCAAAACTTGGGCGCCGCGGCGAGAAATCAGCCAGAACGTGAAACTCGAACGATGGGGTTGGTATGCAACTGGCCCGGTCCATTCTATTCAGTTGCAACATGGCAAACATCGTGGCCGACTGGTTGTTCCCGCTGATCATCGACTGGGTGACGACGGTATCGATCGCGGAATCGAAGGTGCTCAGGTAATTCTCAGCGACGACCATGGCAAGACCTGGCGACTCGGAGCAATCGACGACACCTACGAAGACGATCTGAAGGCCAACGAAACCACGGTCGTCGAACTCAACGATGGAAGGATGTATTTCAATACGCGCGATCAAAATGGCAGGGCCACTGGAACGCGAGGAGGAGCCTACAGCAGCGACGGTGGGGAATCCTTCGACGCGGCTCGCACCGCGCCCTACAAATGGTTTTCGCCGGAACCGGCGCCGTTTGATACACCGGTTGTTCAGTGTGCACTGTTTCGCGCCGCCTCGACGGCCACAGGGGACGCGCGGGATTTGATCCTGTTCTCCGGCCCTGACGAAAGTGGCCCGTCCGGGAAAGGGCGTAGTGATCTTCGGCTGCGTTATTCACTCGATGAAACAGCCACGTGGCACGACGGCCCGCTCATTCATGAGGGGCCGGCAGCTTACAGCGACATGGTTCGACTTAAATCGCAACGGTTTGCAATTCTGTTTGAAGCAGGAATCAAAGGACAAAAAAGCTTCGACCGAATTCTGTTCGTTCCTTTCGGCTTAGATGATCTGCCGCTGCCAGCCGATGTCACTTTGAGCAACTCGAATCCGGCCGCTCCGTTCACAATTGACCGAACTGTTCTGACGCGTGGTTACGACGGAAAAAAGTGTTGGGTTCACGCTCGAGCCGGAATCGTTCCAACGCCGAACAACCAGTCATCTCCCAATGTCGTGGTCACCACGCAGCCGCTGATGATTACCGGATCGGATGTGTTCTATGCCCTCAATTCGACCTTCAGTCATGATCTCGGTAAGTCCTGGTCACCACTGATTCCGCAGGCGTCTTTTGAGCGTCAGCAAATTTCTGAACGGCAGGAGGAAACGATCTGCGACTTTACGCCAACGTGGCATCGGGCAACGGGCAAATTGCTGGGCACCGGCCAAACGGTACGATATCAGGACAACAAAGTCATGCAGGTGCGGCCACGGCACACTGCCTGGTCCGTGTACGATCCGGCAACACATCAATGGAGCGAGCCCCGAAACCTCAGGATGCCCGCTGAAGTCAGATTTCAAAACTGCGGAGCTGGAAGCGTACAACGTTTCGATCTGCCGAACGGCGAAATTCTGCTGCCCGTCTATTTTAAGGATCCGAGGAAAGCTCAGTACGGTGTGACCGTTGTTCGCTGTAAATTTGATGGCACCGAACTTACGTACCTGGAACACGGGACTGAATTAACGATTGACGTTAAACGCGGCCTCTACGAACCATCAATTACGAAGTCCGGTGATCGTTTCTTTCTCACGCTTCGCAACGACGACCACGGTTACGTCACCAGCAGCTCCGACGGATTGTTTTACGATGAACCCCGCCGCTGGACGTTCGACGACGGAAAAGATCTCGGCAACTACAATACCCAGCAGCACTGGGCGACTCACGATGAGTTACTCTATCTGATCTACACGCGGAAAGGTGCCGGTAACGATCACGTCTTCCGTCATCGCGCTCCGCTGTTCATCGCAGAAGTGGACCCCGACAAACTTCATGTTATGCGAGACACAGAACAGGTTCTCGTCCCGGAACGAGGTGCTCGCCTGGGCAACTTTGGCGTTGCCCAAATCACGCCGAACGAAACCTGGGTTGTGGTAACAGAATGGATGCAGACCTGGGGGCCAAATCATGTGATGCCCATCGACAACAAATACGGCGCTGACAACAGCATTCATATTGCGAAACTCAAATGGCAATGAACCGTTTTTCGGTTAATGGAAGATGGCCTCGAACTGATTGGGGTTCCATCAATCGAAACCAAATTTTAAGCCATGCCACCGGAAACCAATTCTGATTCCTCCTGACTGATGTGCGCGGAAACGTTTCTATGAATCTTGCAGACAAGACAGCAATCGTGACCGGTGCCGGTCGAGGCATCGGAAAAGGCTGCGCGATCGAACTCGCGCGAAGTGGCGCCGATATCGTCTTGAATGATCGCCCCAATAGCCCGGATCTGCAGACGACAGCAGTTGAAATCCGAGACATGGGGCGGCAATGCCACGTCATCGAATCCGACGTATTCTCACGAGCCGGATGCGAACAACTTGTCGCCAAAGCACTTGGTGTGGTACCACAGATTGACATTCTGGTCAGCAATCCCGCCTTCAGTCGTCGCGGGGCGTTTCTGGATTACCCACCGGAACTGTTTGAGGCTACGATAAATGGCACGCTGACAAGCGGTTATCATATGAGTCAGCTGGTTGCGCGGCACATGGTGGAGCAACGCGTGGCGGGGAAAATTGTCTTCATCTCCAGCGTTCAGGCCGAAATGCCAACCGCACTTTGTTTTGCCTATGGCGCGGCTAAAGCGGGCCTGAATCATATGGCTCGTTCTATTGCCGTGGAGCTTGCTCCGCATCGCATTAACGTCAACGTGATCGAACCTGGCTGGATCGATACTCCCGGAGAACACGTCACATTCAGCGATGAGACGATAGAATCGGAAGGTAAGAAACTGCCCTGGAAGAGAATGGGATTGCCTGCAGATATTGGCAAAGCGGCTGCCTTTCTTTCGAGTCCGGACGCGGACTATATTTCCGGCACAGTGCTGCCAGTTGACGGACTGTATCTGTATGGTCACTGTCTGGCAGAAAAACTTGCCCCATTGAAAGATGTCGATTGATGGCTGTACAGTTGCAATCTCAAGTCATCAAGGGAGCAGAGCCAGGCCCCCATCTTCTAATTACCGGCGGCGTGCACGGAGACGAATTTGAGCCGATCGCTGCGATTAGAAAGCTGCAGGCGGCGATTGGTGAGACGCTCCAGAAAGGTCAGCTCACACTGGTTCCGTGCGTGAACGAAGAAGCATTTTTGCTTGGTAGGCGATGCGCAGCGGATGAACTGGATCTCGCCCGTACATGTCCTGGTCGTGCGGATGGTTCAGCCACGGAACAGGTTGCCGCCGCACTCAGCGAATTGATTCGAGATTCAGATTACTACATCGACCTGCACACCGGTGGTACAGAGTTCGCTGTTGTTCCCCTGGCTGGATACGTTCTCCATACAAACGTCGAAATCCTGAATGGGCAGCGCCGCATGGCGAAGGCATTCAACCTTCCGGTCGTCTGGGGAACATCACCGAAGCTCGAAGGCCGGTCGTTGTCCGTTGCTCGAGACGCTAACGTTCCCGCCATATATTGCGAATACGGAGGAGCGGCGGTGTGCTCAAGCGACGGCGTTGCAGCGTATGTTCAGGGCTGTTTGAATGTCATGGCCATGCTGGAAATGATCGACGTGGCCGAGCCGGAATGTCGCATCAAACATACGGTGGAAGATTCACGCCCGAATTCCGGTCATTTGCAGGTTTGCCATCCGTCTCCAGTCGATGGATACTTTGAACCGACTGTCGAGCTGGGCCATTATATCGTCAAAGGGTCGCCGCTGGGAACGGTTGTTTGCCTGAGCGACAACTCAACTCATGTCGTTGACAGCGCTCACACCGGAATCGTGCTCATGCTCCGCACGTTTCCTCGCGTTCGCGCCGGCGATTCCGTAGGAGTCGTGATGAAGGGGCCATTGAGCGACTCAGCGACGTGATGCTTTGTTTCCCAGATACTTTCTCAGGTCGTTTGGCCGACCTGCTGCCTCTCGTCAGAATACAATTCAAGCGACTTCCATCCAGCCAGAGATTCTTCCGAGTGAAGTAAAGTTACATGAAACAGATTCTTGTCATCGGCGGCGGATCGATCGGGGAACGACACGTCCGCTGCTTCCAAGACTCCGGCCGAGTAAACATTTCGCTGTGTGAGATTAGCGACGACCTTCGCACGACGGTCGCGAAACGTTACAAACTGCAGCAGACGTTCGGCTCACTCGATGAAGCGTTGGCTAATTCAGCCTTCGACGCCGCTGTTATTTGCACACCAGCGCATCTGCACGTGGCCATAGCAATGGAACTGGCGACTCATGGCTGTGGAATCCTGATTGAAAAACCGTTGAGCATTTCTCTGGAGGGAACAAGCGAACTCATCGCTGAAGTGGCCAGCCGCCAGATTCCCGTTTCTGTCGCGTACGTGTTGCGACAACATCCGGCGCTGCAGGCATTACGGGAGTGCGTGCAACAGCAACGCTTCGGTCGCCCCTTGCAAATCGCGTACACCGGTGGTCAATTTTTTCCGCATTACAGACCCGCGTATCGAGACATCTACTATACCAAACACGAAACCGGCGGCGGCGCCATTCAGGATGCTCTGACCCATATTGTCAATGCCGTGGAATGGATCGTGGGGCCGATCACCAAGCTCGTGGCTGACGCGGAACACTGTGTTCTTGACGGTGTCGATGTCGAAGACACCGTGCATTTACTCACCCGACACGCCCACGCCGATACAAAAGACTCTGTCGCAAGGGCCATGCCTTTGTTAGGATCGTTCAGCTTAAATCAGCACCAGACTCCCAATGAATCGACGTTGACTGTTATCTGTGAAAAAGGAACGGTTCGATTTGAGTCTCATAACAATCGCTGGCTTTCCTGTACGGAACCGGGTGCCGCTTGGGTCGTCGAAGAACAGTTTCAGATAGAGCGCGATGGTCTGTTCATACGTCAGGCGAATATGTTTCTCGATCAACTGGACGACAAAGTTAGCCCAGCCTGTTCGCTGGACGAGGCGTTGCAGACGCTCCGTGTTAACATGTCGGCACTGCAGTCAGTGAAATCCGGTGCGTGGGAGAACTTATGAACGAACCGACCATCCAACAACTCTTTGACATGACCGGCCAGACAGTGCTCATCACCGGAGCGTCCGGGCTCCTGGGGCAGTCAATGGCCCGCGCCTTCGCAGAAGCGGGTGCGACGGTTGTCGCTGGCAGTCGAGAACTTTCTCGCGCGCAAGCTGTCGCGGAAACGCTGCCTGGTGACGGGCCACATTTCGGCGTGGAACTTAATCACCTGCTGGAAGATTCCATCAGCAACGGATTCGCAGCGGCCGTCGCTGCGGCTGGACAAGTTGACGTGCTGATCAACAATGGTCAGCAGGGACACGCCATGGATGTCACCGACGTGACTGCGGAAGTCTTCAGCAAGGATCTTCAGAACGCCACGGGCTACTTTTTACTGGCCAGGCAGCTTCGCGATCATGTGGCGTCACGCAATGCCGCGGGGTCGATCGTGATGATCGGTTCGATGTACGGCGTCGTCGGATCGTATCCCGACGCCTACGAAGACATCTGCACCGCCAGTCCTGTTCAGTATCACACATTAAAGGGTGGCATCATTCAGATGACGCGACATCTCGCTGTGTACTGGGCCAGGGACAATGTTCGAGTCAATTGTTTGAGTCCTGGTCCGTTTCCGTCAGATGCAGCACCAGCAGCAATGGTTGAACGACTGGTACAGAGAAGCCCCATGGCCAGAATGGGCCAGCCGGAAGAGCTAAAAGGCGCCGCACTGTTATTGGCAAGTCGAGCCGGCAGCTACATCACAGGTCAAAACTTACTTGTCGATGGCGGCTGGACCGCATGGTAATAATATTTATCTGAAAGAAATCGTCATGAAGTACCTTCTGCAATCGACTGCGTTACTTTTGGTCGTCTCGGGATTGTCGGGTCGCGCGTACTGCGATGATGCTGAAAAACTCGTACTGTCAGATCAGGTGCGTGAACGTTGCCTGAAGATTCTTCGCGACGGGATGCGTGGCGAAGAATTCTGGCCATCCATTCATGCGGCCGAAGGACTGACACTCGGCGGTCACGGCGAAGAGGTGATCAGGTTTCTGACGCCGAAGCTGGCCACAGAAAAAGACGATCAACAGCGTTGCGGAATCGCCCGCGAACTGGTCCGCGCGGGTGACAAAGCCAAAGCCGACATCATGCTGAAAATTCTCGCAAGTAAAGATCCTCATGGTCACGTGCATGCGGCTGAGAGTCTTTACAAAGTTGTTGAGATCGGTGACGGCAAGGGGCTGCGAGAGGCGTATCGAAATCACGATAACATCAAGCAAAAACTTATGGCGGCCGGAGCTCTGGGGCGCTGCGGGAATCTGCAGGCAATGGTGTTTCTGCGAGAATCACTGAATCACGACGATCTGGAAGTCCTGCGAATCGCCGTCTGGATTCTGGGACGCATCGGTAATTCGAACGACATCCCCGCTCTAAAAAAGCAACTGCCGCGATGCGAAGAAGAACTCTTGAAGGCGTATGTCAATCATTCGCTCGCCGCACTTGGTGATGACGACGGATTGACGGCATTGGCAGCTAATCTGAAAGACGATGACTCAGCCGTGCGAACGTACGCCGCAACATTCGCAGGTGACGCTCGTGCACTGAGTGTTGCAGATTCGCTTATTGAAATGCTGAACGACGAACACCTTGATGCCGCGTATCGCGCGGCGCAGTCGTTGCTGATGTTGGCAGGCCCGCCTGCACACGATCCCGCGGAAGATATTTCTGAACTGCTGTATCCCGCGACACAGAAAAACTCTCGGTACACAGAAGGTTCGATCGTGGCTTTGGCGAACGGTAATCTGTTGTTTGCCGTTACCGAATTTCAGGATGGCGGTAGTGATTTTGCGAAGGCCCACATCGTTGTTCGGCAGTCGTCTGACGCAGGGCGAACTTGGGGCGACAAGACGGTACTGCAGGAAAATACGGGTGGCATGAATGTGATGAGCGTCACGCTGCGTCGTCTTCAGAATGGCTCCATTGGATTGTTTTACCTGCAGAAGAACAGTCATCATGATCTGAAAATGTTCGTCCGCCACTCGACCGATGAAGCTGCGACCTTCGAAAAACCTATCCGAGTCACCAACAACGACGGATACCATGTGATCAACAACGACCGGATCACCGTTTTGTCCTCAGGTCGATTGCTCGCCCCCGCCGCCTCAACGCCGGATGTGCAGAAAGTAAACCACTTCGTATGTCATTGTTACATCTCTGACGACAACGGAAGCAGCTGGCGAAACGGAAAAGGCGAAGTCGACGCTCCGGAACGAGGGGCGATGGAACCGGAAGTTGTCGAACTGGATGACGGACGCCTGCTGATGCTGATCCGCACGCAACTCGGCTATGTGGGCAAAAGCTATTCCGGCGATGGTGGTGAAACGTGGAGTAAAATAACGTCGCTGGGTGTTAAAGGTCCGGAAGCTCCGTCCACATTGCGGCGAATTCCATCCACCGGTGATTTGCTGCTGATTTGGAATAACACATACACCGAAGGCGAAGGTCACGGCGGCAAACGGACGCCGCTTACCGCCGCAATCAGCAGCGATGAAGGAGAATCGTGGAAGATAGTGAACAATTTAGAATCCAATCCGCAACTCACCTTTTCCTACACCAGCCTGACGTTCGTCCGACACCGAGCTGTCATGAGCTACTGGGAGAGTGGGCCTGGCAAAGGCCAACTTTCCTGTCGTTTTCGTTCGTTACCGGTCGCCTGGTTTTACTCGAGGTAAACAAAGGCGAACACCTTCAGCCTATTGCTTTAATCTTCTAAGGTATTTCGATGACACAGCCAACGATTGCTCCCTTCATCGACGGAGAATACTGGCCCGACGCTGGCCCCGCAGACTTCACTGTGACAAATCCGGCCACCGGTGAAGCCATCGGCCGGGAAACCGAGTGCGACAGTGCCGCTGTTGAGAAGATAGTGGGATCCAGCCTGCGGGCATTTCAACAGCCGTCGTGGCAAAAGATGTCAGCTGCCGAACGCGGCGGTCTCTTGCTAAAGCTTGCCGACCTGTTGGAACAACAGATTGATGCCATCATTGAAACGGAGCTTCAGGATACCGGCAAACCGATTTCCCAACTTCGTACTGGCGAACTGCCTTTGACCGTGGCGATCATCAGGTTTTATGCGGGAGCGGCCGACAAAGTTGAAGGCTCAATCAAATCCGGCACTCTTGGCGAAGTGCTCATGCAAATGTATGAGCCGTACGGTGTTGTTGCTGGAATTCTTCCGTGGAACTACCCATTCGTGAACGCAGCGTTGAAAGTTGCACCGGCAATTGCAGCAGGCAACGCCATCGTGCTGAAGCCAGCACAGGAGACTCCGCTAGGGACTCTGGCGTTCGCCAAACTATGTGTGGAAGCTGGCCTTCCGCCCGGCATCGTCAACGTGGTTCTCGGTAACGGATCAGTCACCGGACAGGCACTCGTTGAACATCCGGGTGTTCGAAAGATCTCATTCACTGGCTCTACGACTGTCGGTCAGCATATTCAAAAAACGGCCGCCGAGCAGATGAAAATGGTCAACCTGGAATGTGGCGGTAAGAACGCCATGGTTGTCTTCGCGGATGCCGACCTAGATCGCGCCGCCGAAGCTGCATTACTTAGCGGATTTGTGAATGCTGGCCAATTGTGCGTTTCGTGTTCACGTGTGCTCGTGGAATCGTCCGTTGCGGAAGAATTCGAAGCCCTGCTTGCAGAACGAACGCCAAAAATCGTCATGGGAGATCCACGCCATGAAGGAACGATGGTCGGCCCCATGATCACGCGCAGCCAATATGACATCGTACTGAGCTACCTGGCGGAAGCGGCGAACTCAGATTGCAACATTTTGTGCGGTGGTTCACCCGCAGACATTCCGTCACCGTGTCACAACGGCAACTGGATTCAGCCAACGCTGCTTTCCGGTGTTCGGCCCGGCATGAAAGTTCACGACGAAGAGATCTTTGGGCCGGTGCTCAGTGTTGTTCGATTCAAGGATGAACAGGACGCTGTTGCGATTGCGAATACCGTAAACTATGGCCTTTCCGGCTCAGTCTGGACAAAGGACGGCTCTAAAGCCCTTCGCGTTGCCAAAGCACTGGACACGGGTATCTGCTGGGTAAACACCATGTTGACAGGTTACCCGCAGATTTCTCTTTCACCTCACAAACTTAGCGGAACGGGTGTTGAGCTTGGTATGGAAGGGATGAGGGCTTATTTGAAACGAAAGAGCATCGTCATCGGCATCGATGATGATGCGCCGATGGGTTGGGGATTGAATTCGTGACAACCGTGGATTGTCCACTTGAAAGACGTTCCGCTAAACGCGTTTGAAGTTCTAAGTGAATGCAATTAAGACGTCATTGGAAGCGAACAACGTTATCGCCTGCGTTTCGTTAAATAATGTTGAGCGACGGCTGCTGCGACGCAGGTCGGCAACAACATGGCGAAGGTCAGGATGAGTACACAGCGACACACCCTGTTAAATATCCCCGCCTTGGTAAGACTGCCATGCACCAACGCTGAAACGGCAACCTTCTGACTACGCATCGCTCGAATCCAATTCCGAATTCCGACGCGGCAGAAACCAGCTGATGCATACTCCCACCACCACATTGACAAGCAGCGAAACTGGCCCAATCCATTGAAAGCTAATGGGATCACGAGGGACTAGTTCAAGCATTCCGGTTTCCGGATTTAGTTCCCGCACAGCCGATCGGATCAGTTCTTCTCCGGTGCCGGGATCGATCTGCGTCATCAGTTCCACACCGAACGTCTGTGGGTCCACGCCAGCATTTGTTGCCAAAAGCACGACCAGCGGTCCGGAAAACGCCATGGCTGCAGCTGTGACCGTGCCGCACACAGTCGCAATCCACACTCCAATGGGATGAGCGAACCGCACAAACAGTGCGAAGAAGAACAACGCGAAAATCGGCGTCGTAAACAGGTTGGCCGTCTTGTTGGTCACCGCCGTGATGTTACCAGGAATGTACTTCATGTACGTACTGCCAAAGACCACGACGACGCCGACAATCAACGCAAGAAGTCTTGCTGAGCGGAGGCTGCCCTTGGGGGAATTCGGATTCCGACCCAATCTGTCCAGAAAGTCGGACGTCACCACCGCCGTCACTGAGTTCACGCCGGAATCAATACTGCTCATGGCCGCGGCAAACATAGCTGCGACAACAAGCCCCGAGACACCGATCGGAAGTTCGAATGAAACAAAACGCGGAAACAATTTGTCTGCGTCTGATTTCAGTCCCATATCGGCGGGCAAAGCTGCCGGGTTGGATTCGAAGAATGCCAGCAGCGCCATGCCGACCAGATGTAGCGTGACTACCACTGTTGCCCCAACGCAAAGTTGTGTCAGTAACGCGCGCCGAGCAGTGGTCGCATCGCGTGTTGCCATAAACCGTTGCACAGACGTTTGATCACCTGCAGAAGTCGCGATGTACCATGTCAGGATGCTAAAGAACGTGCCAACCATTGTGACTCGTGTTTTCGGATCCGTGCTGAATACCGGCTGCGAATCCCAATTAGCGTGCCACTGCGTAGGAAACCAACTCAGGCCACCGAAATCCCACGTAACGGTTGCCAGCACCAGCAGCGCTCCACCAAAAAGCAGAATCGTCTGCACAAAATCCGTCATCACAACGGCCCGCAGTCCTCCCAGAGTTGTGTATGTCACAGAAACAACGCCGGTGACCAACACAATCACCGGAACAGCGGCAATGCGCAATTCGAACATTTCCCAGCGGTAAAGCCCCGGAAGTAACGTCGTGGGATCGGCGTAACTGAACCGTCCCGCGGCGACGGACCATACTTCCGTATTGATCACCCAATAATCCGCTCCCAGCATCACCGTCATCGCACTGGCTGCCAGATACACCAACAACATCATCCACACCAGCCGCAGCACGAGAAACATGGTGGCGCCCAGCAAGCGAATGCTGAGTCCCAGTCGTTGCTCGAGAAGTTCATAGGCACTTGTGGCGCGCTGCCGCATGTAGATCGGGATAAAGAAGTAGCCCACGACGATGAAGATCACGGGGTAAGTTAGCAGCCCCAGCAGCGTCACTGGCCCTTTGCCAGCAGCTTCGCCGGGCATCGACAGATACGAGATCGTGCTCAGCAGCGTGGCGAACAGAGAGACTCCCACGAACAGCGGATTCATTTCACCACTGCCCACGAAGTATTCTTCCGTCGATCGCTGGCGACGGCTGTAGAACCACCCCAGAAGCATCGTCAATACGGCATAGACGAGAATGATCAGCCAGTCGATCCAGTGCAGGCCACGCGTCATATTCTTCGCTCCTTAATGGTCCTGATTTGGTGACTCGCTGTCCGTCGAGTCTCTGCACCATTCTGTGCAATGCATGCGAATCATTGTCCGTGCCCGTTCCACATCACGAGCGAGAATAGGGTTGTAAAGCTCGCGGTGTTCTCAGATCATCCGGTCGACGGCAGCCACCAAATCACCTCGCTGTGGAACTCTACTACAGAAGTCTACCAGCAATTTTCGCATTCAGGAAATCATCCGCGATCCTGTCATCGACAGGCTCAAAACATGAAGCTGTCAGTCGAGCTCCACAAAGTTTTCACTCACGCTTCTGAAAAGTGAGTTTCACACGGAAACGGCCTCGCGAATTCACAATGTCGGTACACATTCGGCATCTGTCCCCATCTTGTAGAAGGGCGCACTTCATTTGGTCATCGTCTTCCGGAGGGATGTTTGGCAGCCGCTTTTCAGGCTGCTTTTGACGGCGCGCAAAGGCGGGTTTATCGACACAGAGTCTTACAACGGAAGTCTATGGCCAAATCTTCTGCATTTCGCTGTACAACGAATGCGTACTCCCCGTGTTTTGAGCACATTCGACCGTACAGCCGATGACCAAACACTTCCATCTTATCTTGCAGTTCTCACCTAAGCCTCCGTCGGCGAGTTGGCACGATCCATCGAATATCTGAAGGAAGAAAACAAGATCATGGCAGCACACATTCCTGGACAGGGACGCACCAAGCCCATACACAAAAATGGCTACTAAAATCTAGCAAGGCACTTGGCAAAGTATTTGAAGAACTCATCACAATCGTGATTCTGAAAAGGACGAACGCGATCTAGCGGACTGGCTAGTCGCGATTCGAGGAACACGAGGACTTACTGCAATTTGGTTTTAATTCGATGGCCAGTGCTGTGCGCCCGTCGCTGATACCTGCCTGTTGATCGATAGAAGATCGAGATGATTCAGAAGTTCAGTCGAACAACTCAAACGGTTCACCCTTTTTAAATTCCAAACTTTCCGGAGAATACAGATATGTCCCAGCCACTTTTCACAAGACCAATTTAAACCGACTGCACAGGTCGCCGTTACTTTGTCCCGATCGTTCTCGCGGCGATTTGTCTCTGGATGGCAATGCCGAATGCGGCAGTTTCGCCTGGCGCAACGGTCCAGCCTGCAAATCTGCCGTCTTCATTCACGGCCGTCTCCGAAAGAAACGCCATCCCCGTCAGCCTCATGGCCGCTTCGCCAAAACTCATCACTCGCCCGATTGAAGACATCACGCCAGGAATGCGAGTCCTGGCCAGCAATCCGGAACTCCGGGAGACGCTGGCGGATTCGGAAGTGACACCCGCAGACTGGCGGTTAGTATCTCTGATTATGACGAAAGAAGATGGCGGCACTCTGCAAGTGCAACTGCTGAGGCCGATCGAATGGCTAGTGACTGAAGTGGTCCTCTGATTCAAGTCCACGGACTGTCCACAAACACTTATTACAGTCGAGCGAATCAGCAACAAGCGTTGCAGACAATTGATTGTCTATTCCACCGTTTACTCATTGGCCAATCGATCAAACTCAATATTCTGCAACTAGCAACTAGCAACGCAGGGACAAGCCACTGTCACAGCAATTGATCTTTGTCCGCCGATCGAAGCTGCGATTCAAGGTCGTCTTCTAGTCACAGGCACATTTAGGCATTCAGCCGCCAATGTCATTCGGATTCGTGTAGAGAGCGAGGCGGAAGAATTCTGGGTTACTGACAACCAGCCTTTCTGGAGTCTTGATCGGCAAGAGTTTGTCGATGCTGGAAACCTTCAATTTGGGGAACGACTGAAATGTGCAGACGAAAAATCGACGCGGGTCAAAGTAGTCTCTCGTCGATCACCATCGCAGCAGGAGGTCTACAACTTCGAAGTTGAAAGTGAACATGTCTACAACGTGGGAACAAGCGGGATACTCGTCACGGCTAACGCGCACTCTGGGAGCTCTTGGCAACCGGGGGTTGGCTTGCGCTGCGGGCTTGTTTCGGCGATGATGTCTGGCTCGAGTTTTGAGTCCCCCACACGTCTTGTATCAAGCCACTGCCATGCCCCCAAGTATTCAGGATGTTGATTCTCTGCTGGAACAATTTCAGGCGTTAGAAGACCCACGCGTCAACATCAATCGCCAACATCTGCTGGGTGAC
>Ga0209390_10001359_pt1 | contig 47707 bp, 52 predicted proteins | sample BON01_FD_187212 | JGI IMG/M metagenome (GOLD analysis project Ga0209390, IMG submission 187212) | Freshwater microbial communities from Lake Bonney liftoff mats and glacier meltwater in Antarctica - BON-01 (SPAdes) (version 2) | ecosystem: Environmental > Aquatic > Freshwater > Ice > Glacier...
AATCTTCAAGTCACTATTGAATGCTTTGTACATTATTCTTCCTTTTCGTTGTCATCTTCGATTCGTAGGATGGCGTCCGCTAGTCTGGTTACATACGCCGCGTGTTTTTCATCTGCCAATAGTAAGTATCCTACTCCTTGCTTTTGAAACGCCGCGACCTTGCCATTTAATACGGTCGTTGCCGCCAGACGAGATTCAGGTGGGTACACTTGGCAAGTGCCACCTAGACTCTCAATCAAGCTACAGATAACCAGCACGTTCTCATAGTCAATTAACATCGGTATCCTTAATAACCTCGCGGGTCTTTTGGCACTCAAACTTTTCCCCAAGGAGATGCTGGCGAAGCACAGTAATTACCTCTTGGTTAAGAGAGGTGTTCTTATGCTTTGCCAGCTTCTTGAAGAACTTAAGAATCCATATTTGATCATCGGGGAAATGGATATTAGCTCTTTTCTCGCTCATCTATGTCCTCGTGCTTACCACTTCTAGGTTAACGCCGAATATGTTCTCCACGATTGCGATGTACTTTTCAAGAGCCTGTAGCTTATTATCTTCAGGACTAGCTAATAAGTATGACGCCGCAATGTACTCTAACTGGGCGGCCTCTTTCTCCAACTCCTGGTGATCTTTGGCCAACCTCATTGCCAGCCGAATTACTTCTGCCTGCTCCTCCGACGCTACAAAGTTTAACTTAGCCCACTTAGGATTGTCGTCCAAGTCTTGGTATTCCATTTGATCCCCCGACTGAGACTCATTGATATTGTCTCTCAGATCATTCTGGGAATTATTCTCTGCCTTTTCTAGCCAGTCTTCTACATTAGTTTCATCGACTCGCGGCAGTAGCATCTTGAGCTTAGCCCAAGAGATTTCATTAATACGCTCTTGGGGGATCTTCAGGTCCAGGATAAACGTTTCATATACTCGCATGAAGGTACGAATACTTGACGTGTCATACGAGAATTCTATCATCGCTGCTTGATATACTGATGTGTATGCCTTTGTTTCGCCATTTTCCTGGTAAGTCCAGTCCTTATAATATCCTTTCTCATTAGCCTCATAAAGCAGGTGCCCGAAGGCTACATTAGACATACTGCGAAGTCGGTTAATCTTCCGCAGGTTTTCCAGCACTGACTGAGACGGGTTGTCTTCTCGGATTTCAATCGATAGTTCGTTCATTTTAGTTTCCCAAATTGGATAAGAAAGTCGTCAAAGGTTGAATCAATAATTAGCAGGGTAGGAGAACCCACATAGTCTTTAATCCTTTGATACAAAGGCTCTCCTTCTACTGGGGTTGTCGCCATGTGGAACATCTCAATAAAGCATAGGTCAAGGTCCATTTCATTTACCCGAGGAGACATAACTTCAGGTAACCCATATTTTTTACGAATAACTGAATCAAACATAGCCTCTATTTTTTTATACTCCGGTAATATGGACTTTAATGGTCTTGATACGTCACCTAAATATGCCTCCGCCGCGTCGTGAAGCAGGAATTCTAACTTGTACTCATCCTCAATATGCCTTGTCCCAGTTAGGGAATGGTCTCGGACTGAGTAAAATTGATCGCAATGCCCAGTAAATCTACAGATATTCCCCAACGCCCAAGCGATATCCGGTAAGTTGATCTTACTAGGGTCTGGGTCTTGAAGGTCTATCTTATTGCCGGATTTTGTGTAAATATATGTCACTTAAAATTCCCCCTCATCGTCGTCGTCTTCATCCAAATCTTCGTCATCAGAGTACGCATCGTATCCTAATAGCCTTTCTAAAGAGAAGTATAACCTGGCAGCCGCTTGGGCACTTAACATGTGGGCATCCTTCACGTCACCCTTAATATCATAAAGCACTAGACATAGTACGTTATGGTCGGTGGCTTCTAAGGTATCAATACCTATTGTGCAAAGGTCTACCCTGTCGTGTAACTCAATTGTCTCCAAGTCTTTGGTCTTTTGATCCAGAAACTCTTGTATCTGCTTAAAGCTCATATCCGTGATTCCTTAATAAGTCTTCTATGTTCTCTACCGCAATGTCTGGTCGATCCCTTACTTCCGCCGCGAGTAGCATTAAAACGGTATATCCCGCTACTACTACACTTCTGTACTTTGTTACGTCGGATACTTGGGACTTAGTATTACCTCCATGCCCATACCCTCCCGATCCTTGGACCTCTACTAGTATTTTAGTGCCATCTATTTGAAAGTCAAATACCCATTTGCGACTTGAGTAGTAATCCGTATCAGGCACTAGGTCTGAGTATTTTATTTGAGGTAGAAGTCTTCTACTTCCTTTCCATTGATTGTGTAAAATGATTTCTACTTCGTTCATTTTACCCATTTTTCCCACTCCTGCTTTTCGCGGTCCACATTCTCTAACCACTGGGCAAAGGACATCCCTAGAATATCCTCCTCTGTTCGCCCTTCTGGTAACGGTAGGGTGTTGTTCTCTATTGCTGTGAAGATTGTCCTGGACAGTTCCTTAGTCTGTTCCCAGATATAGTCTTCCCCTTCATACCAAATGGTCTTAAGGGTCATGTCACTCTTGTTGACGAACAAGAATAATGTCCCTGGTTTATCAATGATCTTCTGGGTACATGCTGCTTGCACTCTGTAAGCGTACTTGATATCCGCCGAAGTTCTTATCTCCTTGTAGAGATCCGCCGAAATCGACTTAATTTCTAGGTGGATAAGTTCGCTGGTATCCGGAACCTCTTTACCTACCTTAGCCCCTAGTGCCTTGGTCGCCTCTTTAGCTAACAGGCCGTCGATCCTGCCAGAGATTCTAAACTCTTTGTTCTCAATCCGGACCTCCTCGTACTTCCCTGAGTATTGAGGAAACAATACCCCCATTTTGTGCAATGCTTGCTGGATGTAATCATGGATGACATCCCCGCATTTAGTATGAAGGTCTCCAGTCCAAGCCATGCTAAATGGGGCGGGCTTGTGGTAATTCAGTACGAAGTCAGTCGGATTCGTGTAAGCAATACTGCTTAACCATAACCTTTCTTTTAAGTAAGGTGTCCCTGGTGTCTTAGCCTTTTCAAGCAACCGCTTAATCTCCGCAGCGGTAACCGGGGCAAGGGTTCGTTTGTGAGCAAATTTAGGAAGATTATCAACCTTTAGTGCGTCTTTGAACATCAATTATCTCCTGGAAGTCAATCTGTGGGACAATTACCCACGTTTTGGGTGTGCCGAATGCGGTGTTTTCTAGTTCGATTAGTAGGCCGGGTCTTTTTCCTTCCTCCCTAGCCTCCTTGGATATCTTGGCAAGCTGAGTGCCAGATATGTTTATGGAAAGTTTGCAAGTGTACTTATGATCAAGTAGGAAGTCCCCTACTTGTATGTCGCCTTTCTTGCCGTCCAAGGCTCCTGACATTGGTACTCTTGATCCCCCCATGTCCTTTGCCTGATGCTTTTCCTTTCGGTTGGCGACAGACTTGTTATCTTGTTTTGGTCCTAACGGTCGTCTCATATTTAACCTTTACATAAAAATAGGGCACGGATGTGCCCTATCAGAGAATGCCGACCTATACGCTATTTACCCGCAATCCTAGCGTATACCTTATTTCTAACTTCTGCGTAAAAGATGGGGTCACTTAGCTTATCTACAAAGTCGTCTTGAACTCTGTATACTTCGCCAAATACTTCCCAACCGTCCTTGCCTTTAGATATCCAGTCACTTTGACCTTTAACAAAAGTCCAGATGGTCTTTACGTTATCCACATATCCAATGGGGTGATTGTCCATCGGCATAGTAGCCATTTCAAAGGCGAACGCCTTTTTAGGGGAGGCGGTCTTATTCTTATCAATCACGCCACTAAACTCACCCATGCCAAATCTAGAGGTTTTATCCTTTTGCAACTTGCCTTTTGCCAAGTATGTGATGGTGGATGAATAGAACTTCTGGCCCTTTCCGCCAGGAACCTCTCTTGGATCTCCCATCATAACAATCTTGTCTCGGAACTGGTTGATGCAAAACAGTGTAGTGTTCTGCCAAGCGTTGCTAACCTTTGATGAGATCCCCGCACTTACCCACTTACGAAAGCAATCATTGAGGACTAATGCCCTGCGTCCAAGTCCTGCCGACTCTTCTGCTGACTTCTCGTTCTCTTTACTGCTCATCACAGGCTCAAGGGAATCAATGATGACAAGCCCGGCAGCATGAGAACTAATAATGTCCCGCACTATGTCATTCATCATTTCCCCGTATGATGGGGACACTACTACAAAAGCATCTTCATCAAGGATTACTCCATTTGCCCTAGACCAATCAGGGTCAAAGGTGTTTTCAAGGTCAATGTAAATAACTGGAGTGGGGTCAGAGTAGGTAGGATCTACCATACCCGTTTTCCAATTGATCAATTGAACTTGGGCGGCAGTCTTTAAGGCAATCGTGGTCTTAGCACTGCTCTCTGGACCTACAATAAGGTTGATAGTTCCTGCCTTTAGTCCGCCGCCTAAGGCAATGTCGTAAGCCACTACTCCAGTTGAGTATCGGTATCCGTCATTAGCCTGACCAATCATTACGGCGTCTTTATACGCCTTTTTCCAATCCTTCTGAAGTTCTGACAATTTCAGTCTATCACTCATTTAATCAGCTTCCGTTCTTTTAGCATGTCCACGAACTCCTCAAGACTAGGGGATAGGAATTCATCCAACTTGTCACCGGCTACCTTAAATGCGTCGTCTAGTTCCTCCACATAAGTAGGCAGGCTTACTGTAACAGATACTTTCGCACTGTTATAATCCCCTAGTGATTTGGTTAGCCCGCCTGTGATGCTCACCTGGGCTGTAGGGACATTCGCAAACGTATGTACTTCGACTGTCCGAACCTCATCCTCCATTGCATCCTCCTTGTTAAATCGACTAGGGCAATACTGCCGCGACACAACTACAACGGTTTCTAATTTCTTCTCTGTCATTTTCTCTTCTTTCTTAAGTAACACGAAATTTGATCTACTTGAATCCTAGTTTTACAGACTGCCTTCTGATCTTATGGGATATCGACTTCAGGTAAGGAGTCTGGATTATTGGGTAAATAATAAGTGGGGTCTTTTTACCCTTGTGTTCTCTTGTTATCCTCCCTGCAACTTGTTCTAAGTCGCCAACTGGGGTGCCTACTACCAATGTATCCAATGAAGGGATATCTGTTCCTTCTGATATCTTACTAATGGTGCTAAGAATAATTCTCGACTTCGATGCCTCTTCCTTGGTGATCTTTGATCCTCCTACATACAGTACGCTGTCCAATCCTTTGGACATTAAGGCGAGTTTCATTAGATTTAACTGCTCTTTTCTGTGGGATGTGAACAGTATTTGCCGCCCCTCCTTATATAGGTCCGCAATCGTTATGGCTAGTTCACACACTAATGTTTGATTATTGCCAACTGCCGTAAGAATCTTGGAGTGGCTTATCTTCCCACGAATAAAACATTGCTGCTGGTTTATCCCTACTCGGTACTCCGGGAATCTAATGTGACGAGGCCCTGATGAATTAGTATCTTTGACCACAGGATCAATTGGGCCGAACATTACCCTCCAAATTTTATCGAGTTTGTCGCTCCTACGCCAAGTGGCGGACACTCCTAACTTGTATCTAGCCGGAATTCTCTTGATGATATTCATCATGGACTGGGCGGGGAGGTGGTGCCCCTCATCGATAAGCAAACATCCAAAATGGTCAGTAAACCCACTAGGAAGATTATCCAGATTCTTTGTAAGAGTCTGCATGGTAGCACATACTACCGGATGCTTCCAATCCCAAGTGTCTTGCTGAACAATCCCACAAGTCTGCCCAAAGAAATTCTCGGATGTATCTACCCATTGCTTGATAAGGTCTGTCTTATGGACTATGATAAGGGCATTAGTGTTAAGCTTACTTATGACTGCCGTTCCTACTAATGACTTGCCAAATCCTGTGTAAGCTTGAATTAGGCAGGACCGGTACTGAATTAAATTACTCAGTGCCTTGTCTATGCAGGATCGTTGTCCTTTACGGTAATCGCCTTTGAATTCGGGCCAGTGGGCTTTAGGGAAAGATGTAAGGTCTGTACCTGGGAGTCCTTGCTTTCTTGCCCAATAGGAGGGAAGAGCAATCTCTTGACCGTCAATCTGCCAGCAGTCGATAGTTTTAGTACCCACATAATTCTCTCCAGTAATTCGTAGTTCGTTTCGAATGAATCGCATGTCTACGTCATCCTTATCGGTGATATAGCTTCCTTCGTATCGAGCCATTATGAGTCCTTATCTACCATCTGTCGTAAAAATATCCCTGAGGAGCCTAATGACCCCCCAGGGAACTAATTAAAAGTCGAATTTATATCTCTTGGCTTGATCAACCACTAGCTTGAGACTGGATAAGCTACAGGCTTTGCCAGGGCCTGCTAAAGTTCCGGACTTTCCCATGTAAAGTGACTGCCCGCTGAGAATAATTCCCATCAACTTTCCATCGTGTAAGACAGCACCTCCACTATCCCCGTGAATAAATGGGCCATCGATAAATGTTCCCGTTCTCTCACCCGTTCCTACGCAAGTCTTAACGGTCCAATGCCTGATCTTATCTTGGAGAGTTGGTCCCCAACCTAAGCACTCCACCTCGATTCCCCCCGTAGGAACATCCTCGTACACGCTTAAAATCTTTATGTTATCCGTCCTCTTTATCATCAATACCGCAAGGTCACTGCTCTCTTTAACTATCACTAATAAGGCATTATGTGTTATGCCTTTATGGTCGATGACTTGCAACTTGGCTTGTTCATCGACCACATGAGCAGCGGTTACTAAGAATAAGTGGTCTTCTGTTGAGTGTACCGCTACTGCGGACCCTTTGCTGGCACTTATCAATGACCCATCATGTGAGGTAATGTAAGCTTTTACTCTTACCATTGAGTCCTCATGCCTGGTATGTTCGACGTAGTTAAAGTCAAACATCATCATTAACATTAGAAACTTGATCATAAGGTACTTCCTTAGTTAAGGCTAATCTTCTAGTCTCCCTAGAACATCTTTAAGTATTCCCGATCTTTGGATATCATTATAATCTAATTCGCAAACTCCTACGAATTCTGAAGGTTCTAATCTATTGACACATTCCATAAATCCTGACTTTTCTGCCAAATCTGTTTGCCGAGTATCCCCGCACACTACCGCACGGGAGTTTTGGCCTAATCGACTCAAGAATAGTTTTATTTGAGACATATCACAGTTCTGGGCCTCATCCAATACGGTAAAGCAGTTGTGGTGATTTCTGCCTCGCATCAGTTCAAGAGGGGATAGTTTAATCACCCCTTGTTCAATGAGCATTCTTACCGTGGCTGGCCCAAAGATAGAATCAAGTTCATCTATCAAGGGCGTCATAAACGGCATAAATTTCTCAAGTTCGCTTCCGGGCAAGAATCCTAACCCGTTACCCGTTTGAACCATAGGGCGGCTCAAAATGATATTCTTAACCCTACCCTGAGATAATGCCTGAGCTGCCTTGAATACGGCGATTGCCGATTTACCCGTCCCAGCCGGGCCATAACAAAGCGTAATAGGATTATTCTCTATGGAATAGAAGTAGTCGGATTGATTATCTGTAGCTGGCTTCAACTTTCTTAGTAATGCTAGGGGAGGTAGTTCAGGTACTTGAGATTTTTTAGCCATTGGTGCCTTTTCGGAGTTACTTAGCGTCCCCCCAGCTTGATGCAATAACTGGGTCTGCTCGTAGGGGAACTTTTAAGGTGATACAATTTTCCATGCATTCTCTTACGTCTTCCTTTGCCTCATCTAAGATGTCTAGGTCCGCCTCGATTACAATTTCATCGTGAATTGAATTGATAATCATGGCTTTATCTATCCACCATCCTTTCTTCTTCCACCTATTTCTTAGCTTTATTTGAGCCAACTGAATAATAATAGCTCCCGCCGCCTGTCCTGGGAAATTATTTAACTGGTTGAGGTTTAGTTTTTCGGACCTCTCTTTGCGGGCATCGTCAGTAATGTTTCTCTGCCTACCTAACAGGGACATAACCGGCTGTTTCGCCCTGTACGATCTTGTCACTGACTTCAAAAACCTATCCACCCCAGAGTATTTGCGAAGAAACCCGCGTACAATATCTTCCCATACATCTTGGGATATTTTAGGGTATTGAGTGTGTAATCTATACGCCTTTGCGTTGTAGATAATCGCCAAATTAGCGACCTTACCCGCTTTTCTATCCCCGTTCATTTGTGGGATGGAATCTGTCGTAGCTTGGTGAAGGTCTTGACCGTGCCAAAATCCGCCACTCTCATTTTCCTTTGCCCCACAGGATGGGCAGTTTCTTAGGATTCTATTAGCTGCTCCTTTTGCCCCACATGGGCATGAATAATTAAGGTAGGCATCCATAAATCCTTTATCTGCGGTTATGTGTCCTGCTAGCCTCAACTCCAATTGAGAATAATCAGATACGATTAGTTTCTTGCCTTTGCCAGCTACGAATGCCTTGCGAATATTTATACCCGCCAATTCTGGCTCCGAATACTCAGTAGGAACATTCTGCAAATTATGATCGCTGCTTCTGGTTCGCCCTGTGTTAGAATGCAGATAGAAGTTCCCATGAACTCTACCATCCTTACTCACTGATTCCTCCGTTGTTAAAGGCTCAATGTAAGTGGATATCAACTTAGCTACCTTTCGGTAACTAATGATCAGCTTGCAAACAGCATACCGCTTTGATAGTATGATTAGGTTAGCCTCATCTAATGCTACCTTTCCGGTATTTCTGTTTTCGACTAATCCTTTCGGGGAATATCCAAGTTCATAAAATAGCCGTTTCTTTAGCTGCCCTGGGCTGGATATGTTTAACTTGCCGATCTTCTTAAAGATGCTCTTTTCAATTCTAGTTTTGGCCGCCAATAGTTTTATGTAAAGAGGGCGAGCCTGGTCAACATCCCATAGCATACCGTAGTACGATATGTCAGTAAATACTAACAGTGACTTCATCAAGACCGTGAATAATTCCCAGCATCCTTTTTTCTTTACCTTCGGGCGGTAATCTAAGTAGATACGAAGCTCCCAGTATACGTCATCCTTGCCGTAATCATAAAAAGCCTGAGTGTCTAGCCCTGCGGCAGACGCCTCTTTGTAGCTAGACATCTTTTCCCCGTAAATCTCAGGGACGACATCCTTTAGCCCGTATGACTGCATGTTTTCATCATACAGATTTAGAAGTACGATGGTGTCTCGGATTAGGGGATCTTGAAATACATACCCGGCAGACTTTAAGCAATTCAAGTCAAATGATGCATTATGGGCGATTACCTCGATATCACCTACAAAGCAATTAGTGAGTATCTTCTGGATGTCTTCTCTGGAGGTATAATACTCAGAGATAATCTTGCCATCTTTGAATGACGAAAATCCACAACCGTGAATATCAAAGTTGGGCAAACTCCACTTAGTAGTAGATTCATGCTCCACGTCAAAGCACAGTAACTTTGAATCAGTGGCAACTTTAATCATTTCGGCTACTGAGATTTTAGGGGCTATCATGTATCTTTCAATCTCAATGAATTAGTGAATCTTTACCATACTTAAAAAGCCGTTCTCTCCCGGCAGTCACACCACTACCCGAAGGCTGAAGCAGGTGTCGCTTAACATACTAATCCAATACTCGCCTAAGCTCTTCCGCGAAGGATCGCTGACCTGGGAAAGCATACCATCCTGGTGGCATATCAACGCAGTCCCCATGCTCTGGGTGAAGCAATGATCGTGAAAGAGTGAACTTCATAACTGGTCCATCCAAGGCGTTTGCATCCTTTAGACTATACTCAGTTACTCCTTCATCACTGTCTAGGGTATGCCTGCTGCCGACCGTACTCCCTGGGGCCACTTGGAGATTAACTTTGTCACGACGGGTCAGCAAGCCTTCTTCGAAGTTGTCAGGTAGTCGGATAATTCTAACATCCCCTTGTCTCCACTCATCCAACGGCTCCATATTTGCAAGAGATTGGGGACTGTCATTTACGATTGACTCTACTTGAGCCTTAACTTTGTTAAACGATTCAATTGCTGTGATCATTATGTTCTTCCTATGACTCTGGTTTTTGGAATTATTCTATCGATACTTGATCCGCTGTGTAGCCAATCCTGAGCTTGATCGCAAGTGGCTACGTCCTTTGCGAATTCTAATGAAAATACTTTCGCGGTAGAAGGGCAAGAGCAAATCAGTACCCGCATTTCCCCGCACTCCATTAACGCCTCATTAGTCTGCTCGATATCATTAGTCTGCTCGTCAAGAACAGTAGCTTGCATCTGTTCTAGATAAGACTGCCAACCAAATCGATCAATTCGAACCCTCTTTACCTCCTCGTTTTTCTCTTGGTTAATCTGGTCTAAAGTTTGCGTCTCCGGACGCATAACGATTTGCTCATCGACTGGTACGCCATTGATTGTCCATAACTTAAACTCATTATTGTATTCTACCGAAGGACCGTCATCACAGTGGAGAAATGTACCTTCCCAATTTACTTGAGTAGGCTTCTTCAATATGTATACGGCCTTATCACACCACATCCAAACAGGACACCTCTTATTGAATTCAGAAAATAAGGAAAGTTTATCCTCATCTAACTTTACGCCAAGGGCCACTGCCCCCTCGTAGTAACCACACCATGCATTCCACCACCCTCCGCAGTAGATGTTTAGTTTTTTAGCAGGAACCCCGCTAACCTGGTTGTTAATGATGGAGTAAATCTTGTCGGCTATCTGGTCATCAAGCTGGTCGTTAATCTGTTCGCTTAGTTTAGCGTAAGACTTTTGTTCAAGCTGGGTGTAAATCTTGCGGCTAAGCTGGTCGGTAATCTGGTGGTAAAACGGCTCATCAAGCTGGTCATCAAGCTGGTCCCCAATCTGGGCATTAAGCTGGCTGCTAACCTGGTTGTGAAGCTGGTCCCCAATCTGGTCATCAAGCTGGTTGTAAATCTGTTCGCTAATCTGGTCGCTAAGCGGGCTGTCAAGCTGGTTGCGAAGCTGGTTGAGAATCTGGTTGTCAAGCTGGCTGCCAATCTGGTTGCTAAGCGGGCTGCCAAGCTGGTTGTCAGGCTGGTTGTCAAGCTGGTTGCGAATCTTGTCGCTAAGCTGGTCGTGAATCTGGTTGTTAATCTGGTTGTAAATCTGGAGGTAAATATGGAGGTGAATCTTGGTGCCAAGCTGCGATTTAAGCGGGCCATCAAGCTGGTAGTGAAGATGGTCACTGATCTGTTCACCAAGCTGGTCGTCAGTCTGGCTGTCAAGCAGATCATCAATCTGGTCCTCAAGCTGGTTGTAAATCTGGTTGCTAAGCTGGCTGCCAATCTGGCTGCCAATCTGGTTGCGAAGCTGGTTGTGAATCCGATCCTCAAGCTGGCTGCCAAGCTGGTTGTGAAGCTGACTGCCAAGCTGGTTGTGAAGCTGGTCGTCAATCTGGTTGTAAATCTGGAGGTTAAGCTGGTTGAGAATCTTGTCGCTAAGCTGGTCGTCAAGCTGGTCGTGAATATTGTCTTTAATCCGATCCTCAAGATGGTCGCTAATCTGGATGCCAATCTGGTTGTGAAGCTGGGTGCGAATCTGGTTGCGAATCTGGCTGCTAATCTGGATGTTAAGCTGGTCGTTAATCTGGTAGTCAGTCTGGTCACCAATCTCTCGGCCAAGCCGTTTGCTAATCTGATCATCAAGCTTGTCATCAAGCTGGCTGCCAATCTGGTCGCTAAGCTGGTTGTAAATCTGGTCGTCAATCTGGGTGTCAAGCTGGTCGTGAATCTTCGACATAAGCTGGTTGCGAATCTGGTAGCTAAGCTGGTTGTAAATCTGGTTGCGAAGCTGGTTGTGAATCCGATCCTCAAGCTGGGTATCAAGCTGGTCTCCAATCTGGCTGCCAATCTGGTTGTAAATCTGGAGGTTAAGCTGGTTGTGAATCTGGCCCTCAAGCTGGTCCTCAAGCTGGTCGCTAAGCTGGGGGTGAATCTGGCTGCCAATCTGGTTGTAAATCTGGCTGCGAATCTGGCTGTCAAGCTGTTTGTGAATCTGGCTGCTAATCTGGTTGTCAATCGGGTTATACATCTGATCTTTAGTCTGGCCTTCAAGATGGTCCCCAATCTGGCCCCCAAGCCGTTCACCAAGCTGGTCCTCAATCTGGTCGTGAATCTGGCCGCTAAGCTGGCTTCCAATCTGGTTGGTAATCTGGTTGTGAATCTGGCTGCCAATCTGGTCGTTAATCTGGTCGCTAATCTGGCCGTGAATCTGGGCGTGAAGCTGGCGTTTGAGACGGGACTTAATCAGGGCCCTTAGATTTGTATCATTTAACGCGGGCATCAATCGAGACAACGCCTGTGCTTCTTGAGGGGAACCCACAAGGAATACCGGCACTTTAGGCAAGTCTAATTTTTCCAGCAATTTGTGTACGGTTTCAGTCACCTCTTCATGGGTGTACTGAGCAGTCTGTTCCTCGTTAAGCCATCGTTCTTTAATCTTATCGACTTCTGCCCACTGTTCTTCTGATACTTTATCAATCATTTGACTAATCCTTAATATTCTATTTCATCTAAAATTGAAAAAACAAGGCAGGGATTCGCACCCTGCATGAGGCAATTACCTTACGGTGATATAACCGGGATCATCCGTACTTCAGTGTGTTATTTGAATCTCTACCGGCCCTTATCCGGTCAAAGAGATATCCATCATAAACGTCACTCTTATTACTAAGAGTAGTCAGACTTTAACATTCTGCCTCTCGCACTGATACTAGCGTATACCTATTCCGCCACTTGTTTTGAATTCCCTTTAGAAGGGTAAGTCCTCGTCTACGTCGTATGCTTCATTTGATTCTGATCCTTGATCTTGTACATCTTCGCCGAATTCTAGGTCAGGGTCAAGGCGTAATGCCAATTCCTTTATCATGTCCGGGTCAGATACCAGAGTCGCAGATAGCTCATCTAAAGTAAACGGCGTCTTGTCCTCTTCAGTAAGTTCGTAATCCGCCAAGGCCACATGAGCCTTGAACCGGAACTTGCTTCCTGTAATAGGAGGAGATGGTTGAGCCTCTGGGCCGCGAGATACTTCAAACATTGCGTATTGCAATTCGCCGTCTGCTTGTTCTAGTGCCTCACTTACAATTAGCTCATAGCTTTGTTTGGTGCAGAGCATCAATTTCTTAGTAATTGGTACTACTGTGCCATCCTTTTTAGTATAGGGACGAAGGTCCAATACCGTAAAGAAACTAGCAGGGGATCTCCACCCCTTCTTAGCGGCACCCGCTGCGTCACATAGGATACAGTGCCCCTCATCCGAGGTACATACCGCCATGTGACTGTCTCGCTTACCGAAGAACAGCTTGTGAATAAGTTGAGCAGGGACTTCATTCAAATTATCCAAGAAGATAACAGGAGCCTTAGACTCGCCATAATCTAACCGATATTGAAGTGTACTAACTCCGCCCGACTTTGCTGCTCTACGCTTTGCTTCCTCTTCGTACAGAGAGGCACCACGTTTAAACGTCATAGTATGCTTTCTAAAAATTCTGAATAGCTGAAGTCCCCAGGGTCTTTAACATTGCCATTTGGGGACGTGAATGGCCAATGTATACGGTATAGTAGATTGGATGGATACATCCTCTCTAATTCACTGAATCCTTTTTCGCCTGCCTGATCTTGATCGAACATGCAGTATATCATTTTACCAGATTTCGCCAGAATGTCTACCTGCCTATACGATATATTTGCAGTTGTAGTGCATCCTACGTCAAATCTGTTATCTTTTGCCCACGGGTATATCTTAAGCATGTCAGTAAATCCCTCTACTAGTAGTAGATTGTCATACTGCCATTTTTCTTCCCCGCCTATTATGGTAGACGTATTTATGAAATACTTGTAATGCTCTTTGCGTAGTATTCCTCTGCCAATCGCCCCAAGTAACCCTTTCTTATCCCTGACTGGAAATATTACCCTTTGAGTCCTTCTGTCGAATCTGGTGTCAAATTCCTCGTAGCAAGTTATTCCCCTGGACAGTAAGTATTTCTCGCCTGCGGTTCCTACGCAAGAAGGAAATGTCTGAAGTAGGTCGTCGTCAAAATACTCCCTTCTAAATCTCTGCTTTACGGGTCTTCGGAGTTTCAACTTAAGTCTATGGGCGTCTGCTGACCACCCCAATAGTAATGCCGCCGAGACTGAATCCTTTCGGTACTTGTTTACGGTGGTTAAGAAGGAGTAATAGTCCCCCTTGCATCCGCAAGCATAGCACTGAAACTTATCTATCTCTGGCCAAATCACTAAGGACTTGTTGATATCTGATCCCTTCTCGTGGGTCCACTCGGCAAAAGGGCACTGGCAAATATATCCTTTGGAATACTCTTTATGAGATATTCCTAATTTCGTAAGGTCGGCACTTATGCTAAGGCTCATGGTATCTCTTTATCCGCAGGCAATCTACAAGGTTAACTAAATTTAATACTCGATTCCCTCTATCTCTTTAGGCTCCGAGTTTTCTATTTGACTAAAATCGCCGGTTGTCAGATCCCAATTAACTTGAAAAGACTTCTCAAGGTCTGAGTCAAAGTACTGCTTGATCTTACAAATGTGCATTGTCGCGGTTCTGGCAAGTCTATCATCCTCTGTCGCATCTAGGGCGATTAAGTTAGTAGCCGCAATCATAAAGTCGCTTCCGTATCGTGTTTGGTATCCTCTATTGTGATTGCCCAAACTCTTGCCAGTTCCCGGCTTCTCTTGAGTAGTCGTTACCCAAGGCAACCCTGTTCTATTAGATGCCCTTTGAAGATCCTCTACAATATTCTTGATTTTCTCCCAACCATCCGCAGCCTTTGATGCCCCCTCAAGTCGATAACAGGCGTCCACAATCACTAAGTCTGGCTTATAGGTGTCCGCAAGCATTTGAATATCAGATACTGTTCTAACCTCATTGCTTGATGCCATTAGGATATCCCCGCCATTCTGGTCAGGGTTTAACAGGCAATCTCGGTACTTTATTTCTGCCATTAGGCTTAGCTTACGGCGGGTTAGGTCTTTGTGGCTTACTTTATGAATCAGGAAGTCCAATCGACCTAACATAGCCTCGGTGGGATCCTCCATCGTGACAAATAGTACCTTTTTCCCCTCTTGATAAGTATGCCTTGCTATCGCTGTACAGATGTACGACTTTCCTATATTGGCTTGGCCCGTAAACACATTCAAGGACGGCCCTACCCATCCACCTAGTAACTCGTTTAAGTTTGTCCAAGGGGTTGATAGCCCTTTGATGCCCCTTCGCTTTGACAGTCTGTATTCAAAGTACCGTTCTTTTCCACCAGATACAAAAGATGATAACTTTCGGTCATTAGTTACTACCTCAGATACCGATAGGAACTTGCTTATCGCCGCCGATGTATCCACATGGATTAAGTCAATGGCTGATGATGCTATCTCTGTGATCTTCTGCTGACTTAGATATTCCTTGTACTTGTCGATAGCAAATTTGGGATTGTCTATCTTAGGAAGTTCTACGTCTAGTTCGTCTAGGATAGTATCCGCGTTTGGCCAAGTCTGGTAGGTGTCTACATAAGCCTTGATGTAATCACAAACCGTCTTAGTGGGCGAATCTAAATCTAGGAATGATAAATTATTATCTAATAATGGCTTGAAGCTTTGACTGTCTATGCACAGTCGGATGAATCTTCGAGAAGCCTGGTGTAAAATCATGAATGGGGCCTAAAGATGAAGTCAGGATCAGTGGAAACATACTTGAGGGATTCTGTCATCACTCTATAGAATTCTGGGTAGACCTCTTCCAAAGCTTTAGGACCGATGTTGCTAGTGATAATCGTTGACTTCTTGGCATCAATTCTTCTCCTCACTAATGTTTCTATCATCTTTTCTCGTTCGCCGATTTTTCCTGTCACTTTTACTTTTCCGCCGACAGTTTTACTGCTAGTAGGAAAGGCAAATTCATCAAGGATCAATAGCGGGACTGACTCGGCACGATCAATCACTGACTGGTCATCATCAAACGCGTACTTCTCTATGATGTACTGTGGGACTCTATCACATGTTAACCACAGCCCAATATATCCCTTACTGGCCGCCGCCTTTAAGCAAATAGCCGCTATCGCCGACTTCCCAGTGGATTGCCTATGGCTTATGTACATCCCTTTGCCCTGCTTGATGTTATTGGCTATATCCTCCACATAAGATACTACCCAAGCTTTATGCTTCGCTGAATCTGAAATCTCTGAGATTCTTACGTCCCACTGATTTACAGGGAGATTCATTCGTTGTAATACGTCCAATTATTCTAACTCCCTATGTGCAAAACTCTCTTGAGACTTCCTAGTCCTAGAAGGAATACCGTCCTCTCGCCACCTGATCAACTCATTAAGATACAAGGGATTAAGTAGTTGCATAATCTCTAGTTTCTTTGGAAGTTCCTCCTGGGAGTCGTTTACCCATTGGTATAAATCTGCCAACCCTTGCGGGTCATACTCTTCTGCGACTGGTTTTGCAAACTTAACGTACTTTGGCGAGTACGCCCTAGTCCCGTTTATGTAAAGGTCAGACGGCAGGGGGAATAATCCCACTAAGGTATCAAGCACTCTTTCATAATTCCGCCGAAGTCTGGGTCTTTTGAAAGACGATTTCATAGAATGGGTGAACTTAGGCGAGTCTTTGATAATAGTTACCTTGAACTTCCCCTTTAATTCCGTGAATGTCAAAAGTTCCATATCCCTATATTCTACTAGGGAATAATCTGCCTTGCTGTCAACCACTGGGTCATCCATCAAGCATAGTTCCATAAAAGGAAGCATGTGCTTTCCATGTTCCTTGTATAGTTTCTTTAATTTATCTATCATATCGTGAATTTCTTGGTTAACGTCCAATTGGATACGATGTATCCTACTGCCTCAGCCGGGGCGTTTAAGTAAAATTGTAATGTAAACGACGACGATGCAGGCACAAAGGTTTGAGTAAATAGCAAGGGGTTGCCCGCCATTTCCAAGATAGTCTGAATCCCTACCTCACTGTTAGAGTACGTTACTGGGAATAAGTTGCCTATCCCCGTCCCTGTTGGGTGGTAAGCATTGAGGGGGTAAGTCTTTTGAACATAGCAAGAGAATGTGTACTCATCTCCAACCGTAGCGTCCGCGTGAAAATAACTGCAATTCGGACTAGATGCCCCACCCCCTGCACTGGCTATGAATAACGAGTAATTTTGGAATTGTACTATTTGATTCGTCGTGGCTGAACCAACGGTAAACGGGCTTGAGTCCGCCTCGAATCCTCCATTTGCCGCCGCTATTAGGTTGCTTGTCTGTAACTCCCTTTCTCCCGTCAGGCACGACACATCCCATACAGTTAAGCTCATCTCAACTGTACCAGGATCTGCCGAATACTGAGTCTGGATTCCCGCAATGATAGCCTTGACTATACGCTGAGGCATTTCATTAGTGCCCGGCGTGTAGAACTGAATAACATCATTGATCTTCAACCACGACATATAAGGACAAGTTATCGTCATAGTATTGGCGTCTAGGTATAACTCTTGATATCTCCGCTTTAGAATCCTTGCCAATTTTTCTGGGGAGTCGGAATACACGTTAGAGATAGTTTCTGACGTGAACCCACAGTACCCTGTTTGATTGATATCTATTACTGCAACTGATAAAGCATTCTGAGATTGATTCTGGCCTGGATTTGAATTGAATGGTCTTACGTTATTGTTGCCCCTATTTCTTTGCCCTTTACCACCCGCTGGTCCTCCTACTATGGTATTAGGGGTAGTTATGTAAGGCTTACGGGAATTTACTACGTTAGCCTTTGCTCTGGCTTCTCTGTTATTTTGGTCTAAGCTTTCCCTGCCGCTACCGGGCTTTATGCCCATTCCACCATATTTGTAGATATCCTGTACTGACCTCTCTACGTTTCCTCTTCGGATTACCCCTTTTCTCACGGACCTCATCATTGCCGCTTCGGATGCTTCGTCTATCTTGGCGAATTTTGCATTGATCTGGTCAACTAGCTGGTCATTTATTTCTCTATCAATGGGGGGCTTATCCTCGACCTCCATTGATCTCCCCCGGACTATGTACATTACTTCGTCGTTTCTGAAATAATCCCCGCTGCTTTTCTTGACCTCTGTTTGGAATACGCCGTCAGCGATGGACGCTTTTGAGGTCTCTTCTATTTCGGTAGGGCCCGTCGCGGATACTAATTCGGCATTCTTGATGGTCTCTTCATTAGCCGCTAGGTTAGTTACGTTAATCTTAGCCTTTGGGGCCCCAATACCCGACAATACATGGGTCGTATTAGCTCCTGGGGAGGAAGAATACCCACCAAGGTTAGTAGGAGATACCTTGGACGAGGTAAATACTAAAGTCCCGGCATTCATAATAGACTGCTGAGCCCCAGTAGCGGAGATTAGATAGGAATTTACCGGGGCACTGGTAGACTTGGACGCAGAGATAGCCCATTCTTGGGGAATTGTGAAGTCTACCGCACTGTCTTGATCCTTCCAAGGGGAGAATTCTAACTTTCCTCCTACCTGTACATACATATTACCCCCTGCCGCTTGGGCAAGATTACGCATCTCGGCTAGAGAATCCTGACCTTGGACTAAACCAGAGAATGTAATAGCGGAGGATAAGCTATTGGTAATTAGGCTGCCCTCTACCCCGAGGTAGATAGTCAATATGTCAGTAATCGCCGTGGCAATTGGGGCAGAGAATGTCTCTGTGTATACAGGGGTTGACCTTAGACGGGTAAAGAAGGATGACACCCCCATTGATATCGTGTCTGATTCTAAGGAGGCTGTCTCGCTGTAGGATCCAATGATGCCATTTATCCAGAATGGGTCGTTGGCTGCATATAGGGCCGATATGGCTGAGGAGCCAGTTACGTCCGATCCTACTCGGCCTTGAACGCCATACTTTAGCCTAATAGGTACACAATTATCAAAACAGCCTGCATACCAACCCCCGTCTTGGTTAGTCAGGCTGAAATTTCCAGAGAAATTATCAGAGATTGAGTAACTTGCGGAAGCAGCATACAGGCTTTCATTCAGCGTATAAGGCATAGTTTAATACTTCAATTGGGAGGACTCTTTGGAATAAATCTCTACTAAGTTATTTAGTTCTAGTTCTAGGTCTCGCCTCCTAGAATAACCACTTAGTATATTCAAAAATACGTCGATGTCTGGGTCTTTTGGATTCTGCCAATTTACTAAGGTATCCTTTGTTCGTATGATCCAATTGGCCTTTTGAATGTAATTAGTCATTGCTCCAAGCTGAACGGGGGTTAACTCTTGAATAGGGTACAAATTGCAATCTTCTAATAGGATTACCCCAGGGGCATAATTCTCTAGGTCCGCAAAGCTTATCTCTTTTAGGAGTTCTCCGATTGTGTTTGGTCCCCTAAGACTCTTGAACTTAGCACCGTTTTGCTGCATTACTTGATTTGTTACATCAGTGGTAGGAAACACATTAAGGATAGGTTCGCCGATTCTAGGCAGGAACTCCCCCAATTTCTGCATCCTAGATAGCATCTCAGGGGCACCTAAGTATCCAAACCTATAGTTAGTCCAGTATTCTTGGCCAGTATCCTCTTGAAGGTATTCTAACCAAGTTGCCCCCACCGACTCAATACTGAATCTACTTGAATCAGGTAACTCTACTCGCTCTCTTGGTAGATCCTCTAAGTACTTTGCCCACTTCTCAATTGACTTCTCTAAGTTGGGCAGTTCAAAATAAGTAGAGTCGCGGTATAGGAGGCTAACCCCCTCGGCGGAATGCTCAAGGTTAGGATGAATCTCCTTAAATACGCCTAACTTGGTCACAAATTGGGGGAGTCCAATCATTGCCGCTTCCAAGAACGACACGCCAAATCCTTCTCCTGCACTAAGGTTTAATGATGCGTCAGATAACGAGTACAATTCTATCAATTCCTCGCGGGTTAACGCGGATGTGATCAGGTTGAATCTGTCCCCTAAATTGAATAGTTTTGAGCCATTTTCTAAATCAAACGCATCCTTCACCCCTCGGTTACCGCATCTCCCAATATACCTTAGATTCTTATTGCCATTTAGTAGTGCCGCGAATGCTTGAAGATTGTACTCCCACATCTTACGCCAATAGTTTTCATTGACGTTAACTAAGACGTAATCAGATGGGAGAATATCTACTTTAAGGCGGTCAGACCATTTAGCTCTAAGATCGGTAATATCAGACTGGTTGTATGGGGTAAACTTTATATCATCCCTTACCGCGTGATACGCCACTCGATTAGTATTAAATACATGGGACCATACGTCCTTTGAGAAGTTATTCATGTGGATTAGAGAGTTAGGCCGCATGATCGAATAACTACTTTTGATGTAGCTAGGCACCATACAGCCTTCAAATGCCCACCAGTAATACACAGGGCAGTTTGCCTGAGGTTCCCTTAGCCCAAACAACTCTCTAGTTACTGGGGAGGGTGCCAGTACAATTACCGCATCAGGTTGATTATTCCTAATCACCGAAATAACTTGATCACATTCTCGGATAGACTTCACGAGATCAATATCATACTTGCCCCTTCCAAATGATCCTAAGGAATAAGCAATAAACCGCACCGTATGCCCTTTGGAGATAAAGTAATCCCCTAGTAATTGGGCTTGGTGCCCGAATCCCGTAGGAAGCATTGGGCTGTCTGATACTATTGTGATCTTCATCTGAGGGGTTACCACTTGTTTTCAGGGCAGGATTCTGTTGAGTACGAAGTCTTTAAGGGGAGATAACATCCACATGAACCGCAGACGTCTCCCTCTCGTAACTCGCAGGAATTGCAAATGCTTAGCCTCTTAACCAAAGTGGGTACGTCTGTGGCCTTCCCCCTAAATAACATCTTGTATTGTGCCTTGAGGCATAGATAAGGGCCGAGGATAATCTTACGAAGGTTTGCAATCATTACAGGTTCCACATATTCTTGCTGGGTTTGGTTCATTATGGTAATTATGATATTCGACAAAAGCACACGGCTTATTGAATAAAGTACACAGATTCAAAGGTACTTTATTTGCAGTGGCTCCCCGTCATCCGCAGTAGCCTTTTTTAGACCGATATCCAGATAACTCCCCACGGTATACGCAGGAGGTTACCTCTTGCTCGGTAAATCCGTTGGGCATTTTCTTATCAGTCATTCGTGGCTCCTTAGAGACTTTGCTAACTCTTCCTGCTTGTCTTTTAAGGACAATTCTAACTCCTTATGCACCGCTGCCATTAAGGTGTCGTCTTTTACATTACATGTGTTCCATACTAGACACTCTTCGCCGGACTCCCTCAGGTAATATGACCTTCCGCCCGATGGGTTTTCTCTCCAGTATAGGGGCTCTCCGTTTTTTAGTTTTACTTGTTTCACTTTATATCCTTGAACCAATAGTTGGAGTCCTTGAATGCCCAAGGATTCTGAGGTAGGTAAAGTTTGAACCCGCAGGATATCAGACTGTTTTCACTTGCCGGATTTCTACGGGTATCCGTCAGCACGTAACTATATCCTAAATCCTTGCACATCTCGATTCTTTTTAAGAGCAATTTCTTTTGTATGCCTTTTCCCCGAAACTCAGGGATCACTCCTACTCTGCACAGATATCCCGCGTCCGACCATTGATGACTAGGCTTTAGCCCTGCATAGGCAACTGGCTTGCCCCCCTGCCAGGCTATCCACCATAAGCCAGATTCTTTTACGGCGTAGTCCGATGGAAAGCAAACTCTGTCCAATTGGTGGATAACCTCAAATGGACCTTTATACTGAGTAATCCTCATGTACAAACTCCGTGATAATACGCAGAATTTCTGTAAATATGGTTACTCATCTAAAAATCCAAGTAATAGGCAGCACTGTTCTTAACTAGATTTAATCTGTGTCTCTCTAATGTTAAATGTATTAGCATGAAGATCATCAATATCAAGATGATTGTCCATACATTATGCCTTAACGTCGAATTTCCGCCTTCGGGAGTCACTAGGGAAAGTCCTTAACTTCATGGTGGCGTACTTGAGGGTTAGATAATCTTGTCTATTGCTTCCATCATTTAGTAGGATTGCCCGACTGTAACTAGGTGCCAAACGAATCCATCCCTTTGAATCCGCCAAAGCCATGATCACAAACTCCAGTTGTGATGAAGGGTTGGCCATTACTTTCATGCGAGACTTGATATTGTACTCGCCAGGAATAACTCCAGTGGATGATGTCTTTAGGTTGGCTGAGGTAATTGGCTCTAGCCATTTCTTTACGGATCGATGAGGACGGGTCTCGTAAGGACCAGACAAGAATAATTCCTTGTAGTTATCTAGCTTGGCCTTGATCCCTCTGTATACAACCGCCGAAATTGAATACGCTCGCATGTCCTCAGAGTACGTTACGTTTAGTTGATCCGCGTAATCCGTATCGGGGGAGATATTGTAGTTCCATGCCTGGATAATTCCTACATTATCCTGACTTAAAGACTTCCTGATCTGGTGAACCAATTTAGGGAAGTTACTTACTATCTCCATGTTAGGATCTACTACGAGTACCTCAGAATACCCAAAGTCAAATAATTGGTCAAGCCCGTGAAGGACAAGTCTACCTTTTCCTACATCCTTCTGCATTTGAACGACGGTAATTCCATTATCCAAGGAGAATTTAATTGCCTCATCTTGGACGGTCTTTTCGAATCCTGTCTTTGGATTGACCAGGACATAAATATCTGAGTCCTTTAGGTTGACAATTGACTTGAGTGATTCAACTGCACAAGATTGACCCTCTAATGGGACTAATACCGCCGTACTTTGAGTGCCTACCTTAGTGAGTGGGGTTTGAAATTGCTGGTAACTGTATTCAACAGGTCGGCGGTCATCATATTGGAAATTTTCCTTGGAAATCGTCTCCGGTACTCGTTTCCAGGATTCCTTATTCTTAGGGATAAGCCGAACTTCCGCGAAACTTGACCTTCCAATAAACTCTAACTGCCTCTCTGTATAAAGCATTACGAATTTATATGTATCCCCCTTGTAGAACATCATTTTAGGGATATTGTTTACCTCGTTTGAGTAGACATATCGATCTACCTCTTCCAAGGGATCTACAATCTTACCATCTTCTAGGGAAACTTCGCGTTTTCCAATCAAACTCTGTAAAGTGTATTCAGTATCTTTTAGCATCATAATGGTGGAGGCTCTTCTTCTGAGGGACAATGGGTATCACTATAACTTAACTCAGGTCCACTTATCGGACCTCTATCTGACCATATAAGTACGATAATGTCAGTAGCCACTTCGCAGTTAACAGAGTTAACCGTAAATGTAGCTGAGAATGTAACCGTACTTGAGGCTGGAATTGACGTGAACCATTCTACATTTCCGTCAAATCCTACTATCGTATTGGTTCCTGCCGGGCTGGATGAGACATAAGTAAAAATACTTCCATCATAATCCAGGTTTGTGCCGTCCGGGGCAGTTCCTACTGGGTCCACGGTATTATTAGTTACGTCAAACGTAATTGTTATGTCTTCCCCCAAACATGCTACAGTAGGAGATATAACAATGTTGCTAATTATTACGTCCGCATCCTCTACGGGATCATGGAAACTTCCCGTTTGTACAATGCAACAAGGGCAACAACAGCAACTCTCATCCATTGCTATGAGTCCCCCGACCAGCAGGATCTTTCCCTCTACTATAATTATGGGCATACTGTTCCTGTCAACGTAATATTGGCACCTGCCACGCTGGAGCATACAGATATGTCCGCCGTAGTGAAGACTAGATTTCCTCCGACAATTGAAACTCCCGTGAGTACGTTTACTGTGGTTGAACAATCAGCATCCAGCCCGGCAGGTCCGGCGGGTCCAGTAGGTCCGGCAGGTCCGGCAGGTCCGGCAGGTCCGGCAGGTCCAGCAGGTCCAGCAGGTCCGGTAGATCCGACAAGGGCAGGGTCAACATACAAATTAGGGCAGTCATCAAAGTCAGTATCCCCTACTAGCAATCCGGTGCCCGCTAAGGAATCAAAATCAATTGCTAGTTTTCCGTCCGTGACTGTCAATCCGCATCCAAGAGGTAGCAGGCTCCTAGACACTAACTTTGGGTCGCAATCCTCAGACACGTCATCTATTTCAACCCTACCTATCATCATTGCGTTAGTTGCCGTGCCTCCTAGACTACATGAATCTAACGGCGAGACCGTTCCGTCTAAGCAGGTTGTAATGACTACTCGCTCTTCGTCGGTTACTCTCGTGGCGTCTATTAGGTCAAACAGATTTACCTGCAACTGAAGTGGTGGGTTGCTTAGAAATCCCACTGGTCTCCTTAATCCGCACCCTACAGCATCTCGGCAGGTCTCATAAATAACCCCGGCACTAAAGTCCGCGATGACCGCAGCGTCTATGTCAGTACACGGGTCTACAGGAAGTTCCACCACATACGCATCAATGAGAATGCCTAATCTAATCTCCCCTTGGGCCGCGGGGGTGTCCACCTCTACGGTTAACTGTTTGGATAATGTAGCCGCCGTCCAAACTGAGGAATTTACTTCTATGCGAAACTTAACAATATTGCCAGACACACACGAAACTACCCCTGCCGGTAAGCTAGGGGTACTGAGAGTCAATGCCATGTTTGACTCAGGGTAGAAACGGTATCTAACTTCCCAATAATCCCCTGCGGGGAATACAAAGGCAGTCCTGTTTGAGAACTCTAATTCGGAGGTAAATGTATAAGGGCCATTAAACGGCAATTCTTTTCTGTATGTATTGGTTATCCCTATATCATATTTTGCCGGGCTGCGGAGATTTGCTACCGTCTGGGGAGTAGCACTATCTCCAAATATATGACGCACACCCCCCCAAAAAAATATCGCATCAGATAGCGTACCAGATCTTCCAGTCAACGTAAGGACATCAGGATCGCCTTCATTACATACTGCTAGGCTATTGCACCCTTCTGGGTCAGACACTACTATTAGGCCCCTGCCCGCAAGCTGCTCGTGGTTTATTTCAATTGCCCCATCTGTTACTTTTAGCCCGCATCTGATTGGGATATTTATCTCGGTAAATAATGCGCCATACTCGCAGCAATCCCCTACATATTCTGATGCGTACTCACTATCAAACTTTACTATGCCCGAAGTCGTTGCCAACGTCTCATAAGAATTCAGAGCGCCCGTAAACCCAAGGACCGCATTAGAATCAGGACCAGATCCTAATGACTCAGGCAGGGTCGCATTAAATTCCCCAGATATTGCTAGGTGGTGTATGTCCTTTGCATCGACATACACGATTTTCTCCGCCTTTACCTCAAAAGATGTCGAGGTAAGTTTATTTGTCAGAGTTACCGCAACCCGTACAGTCGCTACGAACACTTCATCCCCACACCACGCTACAGTAGCCATGTTAGTTAGAGGTTGGTTCTCGGTGAGAGTCGGAGGAGGTATAGTGTCCTCTACTGTGACTGTCCATAAAGAAGACGTTGCTTCACATAACTCCCTACCAGAGTCGTCCTTTGACTCATACGTTAGTTCAATTGAATATGTGGAAGTTTCGCATAACCTAGAGTGGTCTGGCCCTGAAATATCAAGCTTTACATCAAAATTCTTAGCCTCTCCTAAGTCCCCCTCTGATTGATCCATGTTAGGGTCATTGCCCAGACAATTGAAGGTTACTCTAGATACTATGCTTTTTGTTGATACGCCGCCAGTGGTTCCGTTTAATGCAATGATCTGCCAAAATATGGTTTCCCCTAGATTGATATCCGGACCTCGTACCAGTACATAGGAATTACCCGTGACCTTTCGTTGGGCTACGTTTGGCCCAGACATGTTCTGGTCTTTTGACCATTGAACAATGTAATGGGTGGCTCCGACAACTTCCAACCACTGTAGGATTATGCCGGTCCCTGACGCCACGTTGCTTTTTAGGCAGACAGTCGCCCCATCTCTCGGCAATAGTATCAAAGGAGTGCTAAGTACCCGCTGGTTAGACCAGTTTACATAATCGTCTGTTAAGTCTGGACATACTTTTAGGTTCAGTGAATAGTCGTGATTACTCATGTTGGGTATTATTCGCAGATATTAAGTATGACGGATGTTACTAGAAATTGGCCAGATATGGAGAAAGTAGACGCAGTAGTCCCTGAGATAGACATAGATACCAATCGTACTTTGTACTCCTCTCCATTATACCCCACAAAGGTCAACGGGACAATTGTAAAAAATCCCCTTCTGTAGTAAATATCGTCAAATAGACACTTCTCCTCTGCGCACAATCCCAAGCAATTAAATTCGAAGGTATCCTCCCCATGAACAATTGGGTTACACGACTCCTGATACACAACTGCGTTCGCGGTTCTCTGAGTAGAATACTTGATCGAAGGTAGGTAAGGTGAGTAGCTAAATTGAACAGGCATCTCTACACCATTTATCGTGACTGCCATCTTTTATCCTATATGTATGGGTTTATGATTGGAAAAATATCCGCAGAGTCATCTACAATTATATTGAAGGTACGATTATCATTGACAATTGACCCTTGCCCTGGTTGATTGCCGCCTTTTATATTAGGAGCAGCCCCCGGACCGACTTTGAGATTGATGGTCATTCCAGCAAGTTGGATCTTTAGGCTTTTTGCTATTGCCTCTGCCCAAGTTCGTCCTAATTCTTCTACGAAGTTAGGAAGTAGTAGGGAATCGCCAACTGCCTTGGCCTGGGCCTGAACATTTTTAGCTAGAGGTTTAAACTTCTTACCTGCCCGATTAGCATCAAACTCAGCATCCGCCTCTGCAATTTGCAAATTCTGATTAAGCCTTGCGACTTTTTGCATATTTGCATTTGGGCCTTTTGCTAGTTCTTTGTTCTTTTGGTCATTAAGATTATTAAGCCTTCTTAGGGATCTTTCCGCCCGATTGTCCGCCTGCTCTTGTATCTTATTTCTAAAGGCTAAGAGTTGATTGGCCGTGGCAATGGATGCCACTTGACTAGCTAGTTTATCCGTGATGGATTCTACTAGCTTGTCTTCCTTTTTAAGTTCATCATTCTTATCCGAAATCGCCTTTTCTCGTTCCTCTTTTAACTTAGCCAGATCTCCTAAAAGAATAGCATCTAGCTGAGCCTTAGCAGTGGCCTTAGCTCTCTTAATTAAGTCTAAGTCTGCCTCGTCTCGGAACTTTTCTTCCAGGTCTTTTATCTCGTCATTGAGTCTTTGCTGCGATTCGAGGATGACAATGCTTCGTTCCTCTTGATACTTCATCTCCTCGTCTTTGATATCCTCTAGCAACTCTCGCCGTCTGGATAAGGTGTCTGCCGCTATATCCTTATCTCGATCTGCCCTGAATTTATCAATGGCGTCTTGAATAGCGGCTTCATTATCTACTCTATCTTTGATGCGGGCATCTACATCTAAGGTGGACCCACCTTGTGCTACAGTAGCCGCCCGTTCCTTATTAAGTTCTACAATTGCCTTACGCTGGGCATCTATCGCCGCATTGTATGCCGCTATAGCACTTGCACCCTTTTGCTGCGATTCGGTAAATTCTTCAAAGGATTTATCGGCAGCATCCATTGCCTTTGCTAGGGCATCTGAGGCTCCTGCCTGATCCCCGATATAAGTGGCGACTAACTTGATTATCGAATTTTTGGTAAATCCTTTAGATACGCCGTCAGATATAATACTAGCAATTTCGTCGGCTTTAGGGAGAATCTTATTAAGTGCATTACTTTGAATAAGTTTATTCTTGGCTAATTCTGCCGCCTTGCTTACCGCCTTGTCGATATCCTCGGCACCACTTTCAGGGGTAATCCCTAAAAGAGTCGCGAGGTTAGGGGATGAAGCTACTAACCCCTTAAGTGCAGAGTTGTTCCCCTCTCTAAGCAAAGCCCTCCTTGCTTTTAGTAATTTGGTTTGGAAGTTAGACAGTTCGGTTGCCTCGTTCGCAAGGGAATCCCTTGACGATTTGACAGTAGCCGCACCTTGTTTAATAGTATTATAGAATTCATCGTAAGAATTTGCTGCCACCTTTAATTTATCAGATAATCCGGTCAAGGATGCTAATTCTGAAGTTAATGTGGAAGTCCCTACTAAATCTCCTAGCTTCTTAGCCTTAAGTAGTTTATCCTCAGTTTCCTTTATCTTAGTCTGGACTGCCTTTATATCTGCCTCCATGCTCGACCTATCGAACTTACCAGAGTTAATCTGGCTTTTTAGTTCCTCCGATTGGGTCTTATTTAGGGATGGCAGATTGAGGAATAATTCCAGACCTTTGTTGAACTCTTGGGCGGTATCAGATACCGCCTCTCGGAAGTCAGACAGTTTCTTGATGTACTTATCGTACTTCTGAAATACCTCATCCGTCGCGTCCCCTGAATCCTTAGCGGCTTTGGCCAGACCAAAAAATTCCCCGATCATCCCTCCTAGAACTGGAATTAAAAGTAGTCCCCCCGAGGCAAAGTATAGAAACAGGTTCGTGAATGCATCCTTTGCACCCGCTGCGGATACACCGGATATTATAAGAAACCCTGATACCCTTGCCAGCGATTTACCTAGCTCAGGTAGTACCTTAATCAGCAGCTCTAAAACAGTTAGCGTCTTCCCAAAGAATCCGATGATGTTATCTTTGTTATCCCTCACCATCTTAATCATCTCGGTTGCAAACCGTATCATGTTTGCAAATGTCTCAGCTACTGTGTATCCTAAGCTCTCAAATCCTGGAGTAAGCTCGCTACTACTCTTAGAAAACTCGGCAAAGAGTAATTGTAACTCTCTTGAAAAATCCCTAAAGGCGGGAACTACTAGGGCATACACCCCTAATTGGAACATCTTAAACGCAGGGATTACAGTCTTTTGAATAATTCCTGCGATTGATTTTAGGATGTCGCTAATGGATTCCGTTGCAAATCCTACATCATTAACTAATGCGGTCGAAAATGCCCCTGCCATCGCCACTGCAAATGCGGATACCGCTACTATTACTGCGCCGATTGCTGCTATGAGTGGAAGGGTGATGATGGAGGTGATAAATATTAAGGTGCCTGCCGCCGCCGCAATAGGGGCCAGTATCCCAGAGAATGAAGCGAAAAGGGTGGTTGCAAGAGTGATAGCCCCTACTAAAGACCCGATTCCTGTTACTAGCGATCCGATGACCAGTACAACAGGGACCGCTGCTGCCGCAAGTGATCCCATACCAAAGGTAAAAGCCCCTATGGTAGTTAAGGTTGCCCCAAATGCGATGCCTACTTTAGAGATACTACTTACTATCCCTTGGCTTTGACGAACAAATGCCGTCATCCCCGTTACTATATCAGTAAGGGCTTGGATCACTTCTCTGGATGGGGCTAGAAGGATCTTACCTAAAGTAATTGATAACGACTTAACCGCACTGTTGAGGATAGTTACATCACCAATTAGTGTATTAAGCTTGATTCTTTCAATTGATCTTGCTAATCCCGTTGCGTTTTCGATCTGAGCTAATAACGCATCAAATGTCGCAGAGCCTTGGTTAATAAGGGCTTGCAATGAACGGAATGCTCGTTGGTCGAATAGTTGACCTAATGTCTCAGCACTTGTGCCGATTCTCTCAAACTCTTTTACGATCTGAGATAGATTATTCTTTCTAGGATCAATCGCTGAAAAACTAGAACCTAATCGTTGTAGTGTCTCATCTGCTAGGTCTGCGTTTTCTACCAACTGAGTAAGAATTCTGGATAGTCCAGTACCCGCAATACTTGATCTAAGACCTGAGTTAGCTAATACGCCCAGGGCTGCTGCTGTTTGTTGTACCGACTGCCCGAATGCCGCCGCCGCAGGGGATGCAATCTTGAACGATTCCTTGAGCTTAGTGATATCGGTGTTAGCATTAGTTACCGTGGCTGTGAGGATATCTGCTACTTCATCCGCAGACTTCGCCGACAAGGAGAATGATCTAAGAATAGATGCCTGTAGGTCGGCAGCGTCCTTAATACTAGATCCGGTTGCTGCCGCTAACCTAGCTACGCCCGCAATAGAGTCCGATACCTCTTGGAATGAGAATCCCGCCAATCCTAATACTTCAGCTGCGGCTGCGATTTCAATGGCGGTGAACTTAGTGGTCTCCGCCAATTTCAATATCTGGTCAGATAGGGCCCCAATTTTTAACTGGGTTTCTGCTGACCCGTCTTGAAGTCCGTTGATAACAGAACTAAAGTCGGCAACTGCCTGTTCATACTTGGCCGAGTCGCTGGCGAATACTACGAAGAACCCACTTAAGATTGCCCCATAAGCCAGTAACTGAATGCCCGCGTCTCTAAGAATAAATCCGGCTTGTCGTAAGCTAGATCCAAAGCTAGTAATGACTCCGCCGATTGACTTGAGACCATTGCCAATCTGGGCAGCGGCATTAACTATGTTTCCACTTAAACGACGAAAGGCGTTACCTAAATTAGCGATACCCGCCGAAGCATTCCCCTTGGAGAATTCTCGGATAGCACGCTGAATTTGGATAACGCCTTTTCTCACATTTAGAAATGGAGTGCGAGTCGCAGTGTCTAGTTTTTTAGCCGCATCAATGATAGATCCAAAATTAGATGCATCCCTGGGCTTAAACGGAGCATCTCTACGCCGTCCGCTTTGCTTAACGGTGTCTCTTTCCTTCTGGTCATCTTTTGCCTGCTTCCTCGCGGTATTGATCTGGCGAGTGAGCTTTAAAATAGCAACAAGCCTATTAACAGTAGTCTTAAATGCCCTGTTAAGAAGCGTTACCGATGCCGCAACATTGTCGAAGATACCCTTAGCATCGAGGAAGTTAGCCAGTCCGACTTTAATTAGCTGGATGTCATCGTATAGTTTCTGGGCAGAAACCCCTACTTTGTCCATAGAAGCAGGTAGAGTATTTAATCTCCTAGCACCCTCTACTAATATCTTGATCTTGAGGATTGCTTCCCCTAACGATGACGCTGCCATAAGGTATTACTGCCTATTGAAAGTTTTTGATGAAGTCGCTATATCCGCTCTCAGTTGCGTTAGAAGCACGAGATACATTAGCAAGGGTTAGATAATGTTTGTTTTTGTGTCTTCTAACAGTATCGAGGAGGGTCATCATTTGATAGTAAGTCAAATCTAACACCTCCTCAATGGGCCTGCCTAATTCAATTACAGAGTCGGAAATAAACTCACCTAATCCGTAACTACTTCCTTGGGAATCTCCTGAAAAAAGGTCAGAAGTGCTTGGGGAACTGGAATCCCCGCTAGTAGAAAATTTTTGCGGATGGTACTTACATCGTATACCTCCTTGACGGCTACAATAATCTCGGATAAATCCACCAAGTTAATGTCATTGTCCCAGTCATCGGCGTAAAGATCCGCCTTTTCTCGAATCGATGCATAGATAAACTTTTTAACCAATTCGAATAGCTCAGGGCTTAGTAGCATTACCGCGAACGCTCTAACGCTAGATAGGTCAGACTCGTCATCTTCATTACCTGCCAATTGACTAAGGACTTCCATCAAGTTGAGTCCGTCTGAGATTAGGGTGAGCATTGCCCGAGTCCCTAATGCCTTGAATTGGTATGTACCAATTGTCAAGTTTACTTCATGCCCTAAGTTGGCAAGTTTGATTGCGTCTACTCCAGTTTGGGTCTTGGCGACGTTTCCGTCTTTCCCTAAATCTTTAGTCATCTTTATTGCTTTCGTGTTTGGTTGCTTAGGTGGTCTAATAGCTGACCGATTTTCTTATTGTAGGTCAAAGGTTCAACGCAGGTTTCTCCATTAGTGTACTGAAACAGCAATTCATTAAACTGCTCCCTGCTGGCTTCAACCTCGAAGTTGAATAAGAAGATGTCTCTTCCTCGCTCGTTGTGAAGGGGGGTTAATCCCTTGAACCTAGCGTCATGCACTAATTGGGCCCATATAAACCCGGCCTGTTTCATGTCTCGCGTGCTGTATGTGATCATGTTAATTTGAATCCAATGTGATGAGAAAATAAATCTTTAATCTTACGTTCATAAATATCCTGTGATCTAGGTTAAGCGATTATACGCTTAGGAATGGGGCAGTCACCGTCAAGTTAGTCGTAACGATGGTGTGGGAGGTCTCTGGGAACACGTATCGGGCTTTCTTAAGTTCGGAGTACCATGAAGCTCCGTCTGGACCTACGGCACATCCGCAGTCACCCGCATCGCAATGACGAGACGTATCCAACGTGTTAGCCAATCGGTAATCACCGATAGCGGCGCTCAAGATGGACCGAATCAAACCTGATTCGCTCAATACGCTGCTTGGGTCAAGAATCGTGAAGTCCGCTACGGCTGGGCTGGCGGTGACTTCTGCTACCGTAACTGTGAATGAGCCAATTTGGAAGGCTTTGTTAACTAGCGACATTTTTTATGTCCTTTCAAGGTTTGAAATAATACTAAGTACAAGCGATAGCATCTACATAAGTACATCCATCGGTTACGATACCGAAGGTATTAGCGTTTAAAGGGTCTTTCAAGATTTCGAATTCCATTGCCAATTGAGTATTTTCTGTGATACTCAATACATATTCGGATTCAGTGATGCTTACTGCCCGATAGAATTCAAAGGATCGGCAACCGCAAGCAGGGCCTGGTCCCTTAATTGCCAAGGTGTTCTCTTCTAGCAAACAACCGTCGTTGTATCCTAAAGTAAGAACCGCCAACGCCAAGTTTGCCGCAGGGTATCCCATTGCCAATCGCAATAGGTCAAGAGTTACCTCTTGGGCGGTCAAACTTACAAATAGTTGCTCTGATGTTCGAACTGTCTTAGCAGTTCCTGCTAGCTGGTCGGATGGGATCGACAAGTAAGTTGGGGTGTGCCGAACGGTGCAAGACCCAGTTGTCGATCCAATATCCGCATCATTAAGACATATCGTGTATGTACCAATGATGAAGTTGGTTGGATCAATAGCCATTAGTTTTTAACTCCTAACACTCGCCTAATTCTGAAGGTCGAGTGTCTGTTAAATTGGGACATTCCTCAATGTCTATTACTGTCTGAGGTTGGCAAGCCTTCCTCCAAGTAAATTCTACGTCAAGAACGTCTGTAAATATATCTAAATTGTTATCAAAATCGTCATCTATTGTTTGCCTGAAGATTATCTTGCTATAAGAGTTATCTATATCAGAATTTGATACATCCCAGTAAGGGACGGTTTCTGCCAAACCTTCAATGGCGTCCATGATCTGCATGTATTTTAATGGATGCGTACTATGCGATGAAATTCGCACGGTGGTCTTCTTTATGCTCATTATGGTATCAGATAGGGGAAGGCTTGGCCTAATCTCTACTGATACATACGGCGTAATCTGCCTGCCTTTTTTTAGATCCTGCCCTATGCTGACTTTATCTGTGGGTAGTAGCGAGGTCAAAGGAGCATAAGCGGATAGAGAGGAGATTATCGCAGATCGGAATAAGATATTACTCATAGTATAATCACCGTTCTCATTCTTGATAACACGGCAACTGCAAATGCCTCCATTATCAGGCTCTTATTATCCTCGTACACCGGGATGATAATTGGGTATGCCTTTGTCCCGTAGGACATGATATACTTTCTAAAGGAAGTTGTCTTTTTATCTAATGTCTCTTCCTTTAGTCCTGGATATCTATGCTTCATCCACGCCCTAAGTGCAGCGAACTCTACTTTTCGTGGGGATGTTCTTTTCTTGCCGGGAAGAGGCTCAATGTTAAGACCGTGACTTATGAAATACCCAAAGGTGACCTCTCTCTTAACCTCACTCATCTCTGATCTAGTACTCGCGAGCAAATTGCCCGTGAATATATGATCCCCCCACTTTGGCCGGGTGTCATTCCCTAATACTGCTTTGATTCTATCAATAACAACGGCATCAATTGCAAATTTAAGGGCGGGGGTAAAGCTTGCCTCTATTGCCGGAAGTCGTTTAATATTAACCAACGCCTTTTCGAATCCCGAAATCTCCGCATCAATATTAAACATCTAGTACCCCTCATTTGGATAGTCTCGGTCATCCAACTCTACTTGTAAAGTAGTGTGGTGCCATCTTCCATCTACATCCAGTTGATGCTTGTATCGGATAATCTTGTAGTAAACAGGAGGGGCGGTGAATCTATAGAATTGAAAATCCCCCTCCAACTCTACGCAGGTATCTAGTGAGTTATACGTCCTTGATGACGATCCATTAGATATGGTCCAAACCCCTTCAGACACTGACACAAAATTGGCACCATTTTCCCACTTACTGCTTGTGGGATTCCAAGTGAATATCTTGTCCCCACTTATAGTACCCATCACTATTTGCGGGCCAGTATTATCCGGCACGTTTAAGGGGGTTACTACGTTAGGAGGGGTTCCCCAATGGACTACTACAAAGTCAGAGTTTAGTATCTTGTTTGGTAGTTCAGTGCCATTTAAGATTACTCGCCGCATCTTGGCGGACCCTTCACCGTAATCCATAGGACGTGTGAAGTTCTCCGAAAAGAATCGTAGCTGAGACATTCTTCCTGGGATAGAATCGTATAGAACAATGTCATCGCAGTCAGGGAGTATCGTACCGTGTACTACTTTATTTATCCTGCGGACTATCTGGAATGAATGCTGGCTTCTCATCTGATTCGGACTTCTTGGCACTGTCATATTTCTTAGGCTCCTTCTTCTCAGACGTTAGTGTTAAGGCTGTGCCATCAGTGAATTCATTTGGCAGTTTGAAGTCCGCCGTGTCAATCTTGGAGCCTTCTGAGAACAAATACTTGCCGGATTTAATGAAAACGGCTTTTCCTTTAGGAACAGTAAAAATTACCGACATCTGTTATTTCCTTTACATGAATCATCGTAGTCGCCACTAATCGCGATGATTCCTAACTGGTGAAATGGGTTGATATACGCTTCTAGTTTCACATCCAGTTCACTAAACCCTGTAGAGATTCTTAACTGGGATAATGTGTAATCTTGTTGCCATGATTTGCTAGTGTCTTCGAAGTCTTCACGAGTCACTCTAGCCTTTAGTAACCCCATTGATCCTGGCTTGATGTACTCATGGGCTAATGTGTATACCACATCTATTACGCCCGCTGGCATTGTCTCTCCAAACGTCCCGCAGATCCGAATCTCTCTGCAAGGAAAAGAATCATTGCAATACTTGATCTTTCTAGGACTGGACTCAAAGTGATCAAGATCTATTGTTTCCCACTCATCACATTGGTAGGAGCATTTTTTTATCTCCACCGATGCCAATGTTTGCAGTGCTTGGGAAGTGAGAGTGTGAAGGAAGATCTCACTATTGTTCTTGCCTACGGTTGTGAGGCACATTTCAGTAGGGCAGTAATTCATCCCGGTCATTCTGGATACAAGCTCTAAGGCAATATCCAACTTAGTCTGAATGAATGCCTCACTACAACATAGAGTGTCTGTAGTGCATGAAAAATATGAGGTTAGGTTAGATGCTAGTAAGCACATCGGTTCTTAACTTTCTTCTAAAATAGAATCTACGCCGTTTTTGGTCAGATTGATCCTGCTCATATTCCTCATCTTGGGGATCAGTCTTGAAGAACCATTTTCTATCCTCCTGGCGACGTTCTCTTTGCTTTTCAAACCAGTCTATAATGGGAGTATTCCGGTACTTGCAAGATTGGATTAATCCAATCAAGCAGAGTAACAGAATAATTCCAAGAATTAGATAGGACTTCATTAGTAGCAGCCGTTAGGGCCACAAACTTGCGAACGGGGAGCAAAGAACCTTGGGCGATTCATCACTCGGCGAACCGGCTGTGCCGCTCGTTGAGGTTGATATTGAACGGCAGGCTGTGGTTGGTATTGAACGGCAGGCTGGGATTGCGGCTGAAAGTAAGTCGTGGGGCGGTCAACCGGATTTCCATTGATATGAGTTACTCTCTCGCTAACTACTCCTTCTAACGCATATTGTGATGTATCAGCTACTGCCGCCGACTTTACCGATGCCTCGTGCTTTGCCTCAAGGGCACTGATACGAGTTTCGTGGTCATCCAATTGCAAAGACATGGCGTCCGCCAAAGTCATTACCAAAGGTTTGCCGTCTTGAACGGGGATAGCTCCAACGCCACACATTGCTACTAACGATAGGATTACATTCTTGATCATGGTATTACCTTATAAGTTTGAGTTTTCGGGATCTTCTACAGACCCAGTGATTACATAGAAGTCGTGGAACTTGCGGCATTGAAAGGCGGATTGCATGGTCATTAGACCGTAACCTGCTTCGCCCCAACTTGGGCCTTTTGGTCCATACAGGGCGTCTTGAGTCGGACCCCATGAATTTTTAAGGTCAGGGTGAATGATGTCATTGCCTCCAACCCATTTACCTGAGTGGAACAAGGTAGCGTGATTTCCTGGTCCTCGACCTTGATCTACGTACCCATTAGAAAGCCGCATACTAGCATTAGACACATGCCAAGCCATGACAATAGGATAATTGCGAGCAATACAAGTAGCAATAGTTCTTCGGAACCCTTCATAATCATCCGGGACTTTGTAAGGTTCCCATGCCTTGAATCTAGAAGCTGCTTTGTCTGCCTCTTGACGGACTGCCGAATTTACTTGGCTTTTATTATAAACCAAGTGGCCAATCTGACCCGAAGGTAGAACTCTGGGGGCACATCCTACATCCTTAATAAATTCCATGCCTTTGTGTAGCAAAGATCCAATATCTCGCCCATCATTGATATGGTAGTAGATGTGGTTGTCTGCTAAGGCTACATGCTTTTGGCCAGTTTGCTCTCGGATTTGGTGTAATCCTCCTGCCGCAGCACTCGCATTACATTTTCCGATGGATGATTGGTTAATCAGGTACTTACCGTGTTTGATACGGTCTTTTTTATAATCCTTGGCTTTCATCAACTTTTCGACGTCTTTGTCGTCAAGCAATCTAGCCTCTGGAAATTCAGCAAATAGATAAGGAATTTCACCATCTGGTACAATGTTACCAGTTGCTACCATCGTTCCGTCAGGTAACTGGAATTGTTCTAATTCTTCTGCCATTTAATGAACTCCTCTAATGCTTCAATTGAGCCTGGGAATTCCCCAGACTTGAGAATCTTCCCGCCTTTTTCAATATACACGGCTGGGGAAGGTCTGGCTTGTAAGTAGAACTGGGAGGCGGGCTGATCATCATCCCATTTCCTAAACCCTGCAAACTTATACTTGGATAAGATTGGGGCAGGGTTGCCATTCTCATCATCTTGTAGTTCGTTGACAATCAACTGCTGGTCAACTGAGGTCTCAGAGTCAAGGACAATAACTAGGTTAGCTCCTTCATAGGATACTTGTTCTTTACCTTCGTCCTTGTCCTTCTCCTTCTCCTTCTCCTTGTCGTCGGGGATTACCTGCCCTTGGTCGTCATTCTTATCAAATGGCCACCTCTGGTTGTCGAATTGTACAAACAATAATACTCCGACTACTAAGGCAATACCTAAGTACAAAGCAGTGTTGTTACTCTTAGGCGGAGGGGTCTTACCTAAAATTGAGTTTAAGTATTCTGATTGATATTGAGGCATTATACTTCCTCGCAAAGTTCAGACTTATTGATCTTCTGCCACACTTTGGTGTAGGTCTCACTATCGCCCTCCATTAAAGCAAGGGTCGCTGCTGCCCGTAGACCTTCCATCACTTGTGGAGGAATCTCTTCCTTGGTCAATTCGTCCAGCAATCTCTTGGCCGAGATTGGCTCTTGAATTGATTGCACTTTCATACCATCCACCCAATCTGCCGCCCCATCCCAAATCTTTGCACTGTACGACCAAACAACAGCACCAATCGAAATCACGAAGTTCAGTACCATTACAATAACGTCTGCCGCACCTACGCTCAGCCTGCCATCCTCTACTTGAGGGGCAAATAATACAGACAATGGATTCCAGTTAAATAGAAAGGTCCAAGCTAGGTAGAAGGTGATTGCACCTAGCATCAACTTCAACCATCGGTAATCTTTCTGTAACTCTAGCTTATCAAACATGTTTTCTCTTTTCCTGCCTTTTGGGTAATGTCTCTAATAACCCTCGGCAGATTCAAATAATGTGATGCAAATGTAAGTGTAACATCGCCTGATTGCATTTTTACAAGTATGTCTTCAATCAGCGTCAAGTGGACATCCTCATCGGACTCTACTATCTTGAAGTTAGTCAAATAAGGTTTAATCGCTTGGCCTGGGTCATTAGATATTTTGACTTTTAATTTAGTCGAAGTATCCGCCTTTTGGTACTGAGTAACTGGAATTATTCCGATCTCCTTGCATATCTGTTCGCAAGTTATGGAATTCGCCAATTCCTCAGTCACTGGGCAATAAGGGGCCAAAGAGTGGGAAGGGGATAGGTCTTTTGAGAAGTTTTCTATTGCTTTTAAGGTGGCATAGTTTTTGCATACATTATACCCGGTATTGGTAAGAATTACAATACCTTTGATGCCTAAGATGCCTGCAATGTGGGAAAACCCTGATGATATTCCGATAAACATGCCTGATCTGGCAAGTAACTGGGATTGTCCTAGCAATGACTCCTCTGAATCGGATGCCTTGCGGATATTATTCTCCTCATCCGTAAAGCCATAATCCCCCCTGGTTCCAAGGAATAATACCTCATATCCAGATTCACTGAGGCTGTAGGCAAGGTTATCCCATATTTGATTAGGGATGCCCCTGTTGATGTTAGATGCAGTGGTGTGTAAGCATACTAAGTTATCTTGCCTTTTGCCTTTTTCCAGCATCAATTTAGGAAATTCTGCCTTCCTCTGATTTAACCTTTTTGCGGCAAGTTGGTAATAATCTTCTGCCCTTAAATGCGTGTAAGTGTTTAAGAAGAGGTCTCCATATACCACTTGGTCGTATTGACTTAGTATCTGGTCCGGGTCTTTCTTGTGCTCTGGGCTAAACGCATCGTAGCATTTACCAACATTGGATAACTTACTGACTATTGGGATATGGTGGTTCCTTACAGCAACGTCCACCATATCCTTACATGCCCCGATTAGTATCAGGCACTCACTAATCCCTCCTACGCAAATTATGATCTTCTTATTCAAGGTAATCTTTCTATGACTTCACAGATGCGGTAATGGTTGCTGCCGCGACTGTGGCTGAACTTGTAACAAGGATCACGTCATCCAACGGGAATAAAGTAAGGATCTCGGTGTCATCGAACGAGTTCCATCCAGTGGCCACTACCTTAGTCATTACGGTCACCGGGGATCCACCGGTTACTTGGGTTTGAAACGTAATGGTATCGCCGTTGAACTCTGCCGGTATGTCCATTCCAATTGCAGCGTACCTGCCGTAACTCTGGGTGTTTGAGGTAGTCGCCCCTAGTGTAAAACTCCACACAATCTCAGCGGGGAGTCTAGCGGAAGTCGTTGATGATTCTGGGGTAGGCGTGTCCCCTGACTCTAGTACGCCTTTACACGAGGAAATGTATCCTCTTACCATAGCGTAAGTAAGAGGTCCGTCAGTTCCGGTTAATTCATCGTCATCATGTAGGGCGACTGATCCTGATCTAGTAGATTGTACTATCCACTTGCCTTCCGCGACTTTTCTTACCTCTGCCTGGGTCAAGTCGATATCAGTAGTGTACCCACTGTTTGGGGCGGTGAAGATAAGATTACATCCTACCTTGTCATACCTAGTGTATCCGCAACATGCCATTTAAGTTACTTTCTTGATGGATTGATCACCATTCGCCTTCTCTATGAAGGCATACCACGAAATACCTGCTATGGGTTATATCTTATCTTTTGACAACTTGCTCATCAGGCAGAGTTCGTTAATTCTCTACGACAAAGGTGATAAAGCACCACCTTTGTTTCGCTTTGTCAAGCAAAAACTATGCAGGGTTGGCAGGGTTGTGATTGGCGTCTTGAGTACCAGCCGAGCAGAGACCCGTAGCTGGCGTTCCGCAAAGACGTAGGTTCTTGACCAAAACAACCATATCAGGGTTTTCGACCATGAAGTCGGCATTCCAATACATGGTGTATTCCCAGCTATCGCAACGAGGCTTACGTTCACGCTCGATACTCAAGTCGTATCCGGTAACGTAGATTAGGTTTTCCAAAGGAGTGTACAACATGTACGTTCCATCAGTTTCCCCGGCACCGTTATCCAAGTTTTCAGGCCAGTTGTTGACCTTAAATACCGATTCGCCCAGAGGGTTCAAACCAGACGTTCCACCTAGAATTACTTGGTCGCCCAAGCCGGTGTTACGAGTGATTAGGCTCTGTGCCCATTTGTTGTACATACGAGGACCAAGAATCCAACGGTATGAATCCATCTCACTCATGTATTCTACAGGAATACGATTCTGGATTTCGAAGAACAAGTCCGTCGAAATTCCGGCACCAGCCGCGTCGATAACTTGAGAGGCAGGAACTGAGTCCTTCAACAATCGGATAAATCCGTCGTTGATGCCAATCAAGTTGTTAAGGGCCGATTGATTGTCCCCGGTAGGAACCGAAGTGTCGCTCATCACAGCCGCTCGTTCCATATCGACGGCAATTCGCTTACGGAACATGCCCAACAACGTATCTAGCAACTGAGTGCCTTCAACATTGTATCGCAACATGTCAGACGTAATACTGAACGCACTACGGTACTTTTCCAAGTCGTAGGTGATCATCGAATCTTCTGGGCGACGTTCTACTGGGCAGCTAGTGGTGTTAGCACCTTCAGATACAACTCCCCCCAAGTCCAGACGATGGAACTTGCCCTTACGGTCGGTTACCCGCATTTGGCGGATATTTTGCAAGAAGTTCGAGGAATCCCGAACTAGGTCGAAGAATCGGTCAGCTTGGACGCGATCCATCATTGCATTTGGGTTGGTTGCTTCACTAATCGGCGAAGCACATCCCTTTAGCAAATCTTCAAATTTCAAAGTGGCCATTTTCGTTCCTTAGTTTCGCAGCATAAATGAGAATAGTTCAAAATCAGTTTTTGGTGTGTTATCTGCCGACTTGGTTACTTCGACTCGCTCTTCGCGACTGGTCAAAGGTAAAGAGATAGACTTGGCTAGTTCTCGGATGATTTCACTCTTCATCACCTCTACCAAAGATTCTCGCTCTTTTTCCGAGTCTACAGCAACTGGTGCCGGGGCAGTCAACTTAGCTTCCAGAGATTCCAATCGAGCCAACAACTTGGCCAATGGGTCTTCTGCTGGGGCTTCTTCAGAAGGTGCTTCAGCGGTAACAACTTCGGGGGTTACTTCTTCAGCCTGTTCGGCATCTGCTGCAACTTCCTCTGTTTTTGCTTCAGGCGTTACTACTAATGCCTGAATATCCTCATCTGAGATTTGTACTTGGACGTACTCTTGCGTTACTACTTCGCCGGATTCATTTTCAACCTGCTCTGATTTAACTATATCCTTAACTGCGTTAGGGAAGAATTTATTCAGAACGGTCTCATCGACGAAGCATAGCCGCAAGGATTTTGCTACAGGAGTTTTCTCACTCACAGTGTTATCCTCAACTTGGGTTTCGATTGTATCGCCGACTGTCTCGGCTGTAGAAGTATCTTTATCTAGTCGTGAAGCAGTCACCACCGATACGTCCCCAAGTTTTACTAGGTAACTCTTGGTTATGTCATAGTCTGCCTGATCTTGAACTACTGCGAAGAAATCGCTTTCGCTCTCAGTAATGGATGTATATTCAATTCCTCTTGCCTTTAGGAAACTACTTACTGTTTCTTTGTTAGGGTAGAATGATTTAGCTAGTTTGAATTTAATGATCTCGTTGGGGATAATTTCCCCTTGATCAAAGTCATCAGACTTTCCTAATGTAATTGCCGCAGAGGTGTGTTTTGGCATGTGTACTAAGGAGATTTCCTTAAGGTCAATCATTCTTAGTACGTCGTGTTTTTCCGTCTCTGACTTTTCTATGTGGGCTATACCTCTCCATGAGAAGGCTCCGAGTTCCCCGCTAATTACCTCTTGCTTTGCCAAATCATTGATGACCTCGGCAACAATAAATAGACCCTTGTCCCCAATGGTTAGGTCTGGATACTTAGACTTTGGCAGGCGGTTGATCTCGTCCATGCTTCTGGAAGAACTAATGATGTATTCTTCAGCCTCTTCGCCCGAAATGTAGGCAGGCTCCGCGTCCCGGACTACCCCAGCAGATCGGTCATTTCCGTAGCGGTCCTTGATAAACTTATGGTCTCTTAATAACGTGCCAGTGTTTAAGAAAGTGTCTACGTTAAATTCAGATGCCGGTGCAAAGTGGTTGTCTCTGTCTGGTGATTCTATTGATGCGAATCCTTTTACAAAGACTGAATTGTCTGACTCTTTAATATCCGCCGCCAGTGGGGCAGATACTTCTATCGTCTCATACGAAGGGTATGACATATTAAGTTTCCTTAGACTTGTCTAGGTCGCTTGACTCCGCATTTGCCAAATTCTCATTAGGTGCCTGGGCAGAAAAGTCAACTACTGATGTGGGTAAGTTTTTTAAGTCCGCAATCTTTAATATGGTGCCGTTAGAAGTTCTTAGGAAGTTATAATTTCCGCCAGGGACGGTATCATAACTCATCTCGTTTCTAACTTCGTTTATGTCAAGTACGCCACGGTCTAACAATCCCGTGTGAACTTCCATTTGCATTCTCAAGTCGCGAATGTCTAAAGGATCAAACTTGATGTAACTGTGAATAATTCCTAGCCCTTTGGATAGCAATCGATACAGTTGATCTTGCCAATACTTTTGACTTGGAGTTACAATCCTGTCCTTATACAACTCAGCCTGAGATAGCCCTTTTCCGGACCCTAGAGAACTCTGCTCAGCAATACCTAAAATGGCTGGTGATGTTCCGTGGCTTGTTTGAATCTGCTGAGAATTGGCCCGGTAGGTATCCAAAAAGTCAGCCTCTTTAGAATCGGTGTCAATTTTCTTGAACTCTACGTCTACTGACTTGCCGCCAGAGTTTGGGAGGGCTAAGACTAGCGTAGTGTGTGCTTTGCCTTTTACTTCTTTTTGGAAGTAGTTTGTGATGGTTCTTCGGAACTCATCATCGATGTTACTGCCCTTGACGGTAACCACATATCTTGGAACAGTGTTATGCTCAAAGAATTGCAATAAGTAGTCTTTGATCTTAGAGTTTGCAATCAATGCCGAAAGGGCGGGCACTACGTCAGAGTATCCGTAGTAGATAGTGTTTGGGTGAGATTTAACTAGCCAAAGAACCTCATTGGCGGATTCTGCTAAGTCGTCAGTTGGGGTGCCATCTTTCTTACTTATGAGGTTCCAGCCAACTTCACTCGAATCCATCTTACCGTGTTGGATTGGGTCATACGGTTCAAAATTATCACCGCCGACGATTGAGGGTAATTTGGATCTAACTCCAACCTTTTCACCGAAATTTTGATAAAATGTGTATTGTCCGTCACCGGGAGTGTTCCTCACTTCTACGAAACCTCGCCAATCCCGCAACACTTTTAACCTAGATGCTGGGATGTGCTGGATATGCCTGATGGACTTATCTAAATTTCTTGTTACTTCGATTGCCCCCCATCCAATAGACTCCCTATCCATTGCCGCAGATCGAATGACTTCCTCGAATCCTTTTAAGGGATTGCATAGCCGGATGAAGTCTTTTATCTGCTTGCTCTCTTTCTTGAATTCAGATTTTAGCAAGTAGTCGGATTCATCTTGGTCTTCTGAAAATTCATCCACAACTTTTGCAAATGAATCTATCATGTAACTTCTGCCAACTGAGTCTAACACCTTAGCGGTTACTGCCCGAAAGTGGGTCTCATCACTCTCTAATAAGTCTGCCATTGACTGGGGATCATACGGAGGCTCAATTACTTGTGCCCCTCTGCTTTTTACTGGCAAGGCACTGTAGTTATTCTGCTTGATTTCATCAGCACTTTGATGAACGTCATCTAAGCCTTTTATTAGGTCTTTTTTATATGCCAATGACTGCTGAATCTGGTATGCCTTTTTCTGGACTGAGGGGGAGACTTGGAAGTCAAATTCCCCTTTATCGTCTTCAGTAATAAAGGCTATCAGCTCGTTGTGTTCTACTTCATGGTTCTGTTTCATATTGATTACGCTATAAATGCACAGGAGGAGCCAGATAACATGTCTTGACTCATTGTTTCAAACGCCAGCAAGTCATATACATCGGAATGTCGAGAGTGATTTTCTTTTGACCCTACCCACTGATACTTTGGCTTTCCAGTTTTGTCTTCGGAATAATTCCTAACCATTGCGGTCATTTCTTTGACATAAGATCCGCCGTAAATTGAGTCATAGTTAGCGGGCAGTAAGTTCTTTCGGCTTTTTAATTGAGAGTATCCCCTGTCCAAGGCTTCTGTATTATCAATGGAGATAATCATCTCATTGTGATTATACTTCATTGTTCTCTCAGTTCCTGATCCAAGGTACTTACATCTCCATACCTCGCACTTTGCCTCTGTCTGGAAGTCTTGGGCCAGTTTTGATTCGGGTCCAGAGTCAATTACGGCACACTTTACGTTATACCTTTCGACTAAGTTATGCAGGTCTTGCCAGGCTGTGGCGGTGTCTAGTTTCCCAATAAATAATGCCCTACGTTTGCCTTTATAATTGGTACTAATTCTTACGTCCAATCGACTTCCCCCAACGTCAATACCCATAGAAGACGCTGACTCAGATCTGTCCATTTTCGTATACGCCATTTCAGGGTGGATCTCAAAGTGTTCCTCTGGATCAGAACATTTACCCAGTAGGTCTTTACTGATCGAACTGCCTTGGGCAGAGAATGGAAGTCCTAAACGCATGTTGTAGAAGTATCGTAGCTTTGAAGGGTCGGATTGACCCGCTACGAATTCCTCGTAGAGTTCAGTTACAGATACTAACGGGGATACAATAGACGGAACATGGTATCCTTCAATCTTAGATTCTGCGTGAGGCTTCCAGTAATTAGCGTCGTCAAACCTGCTAATCTTTCCTGTATGGCAGTGAGGACATATAATGTTAATATCCCTGCCACAACCTCGCTCCCACTCTTTGTCTCTTAGCCTATATCCTAAAACTCCGCCCGCCGAGTCGGAAATAGGCTCAACCACTGAGTCAAACCAATCCATGTTGCAGGATTCTCCGCAATCTAGGCAAGGTGCCATGTACTTTCTTTGATCCGACGCCAAATACATCTTATAGATGCGGCCATCGGGAGTAGATGGATTAGATAGATAGACCTCAAACTTGAATCGAGAAGATGCAAGACGGGATCGTCCCAGTTCCACATTATCCCAAGTACTTACCTGGTCAGTTTCATCTACACAGTACATATCTCCAGCGAACTCTACGAAGTCGGATTCTACATTTGCCCCTACAAATCTTAGCATCCCCTTACCAAAGGATAAGGTAACTGTCGAGTTCATCAGGCCATCCCTTAGAATTGCCTGATATTCCGCCGACTGCTGAATAGGTCGTTTGATTCTCGATAGAACGTAAGACTCCTTCATTTCATATTTAGGCAAAATGCAAAATACATTACAACCACAATATGAGGTAGCCAACATGTTGATTACCATAAACTCTGACTTGCAGATTTGGGCGGCACCCATTAACACTAAGTGAGGACTAGTCGATTCATACCAGTCAATACAGTGCTTAAATCTTTTGAAGTCCATTGGCTCGCCGCGAGTGCTTTTGTGGAACTTCGTGGCAAACTTGATTCGGGTATTCCTAATGTCGATCATTCGGTCTAATCGAGCCATCTCATCGTCATTAAGACCATCAACATATTCTTGGAAAGACATTAGGATAACGCTTTAATCGTGGTGAGCTTTTCTAGTAATTTCATCTTTTTATACTCGCTGGTATTGTAAGCTTCATCTTCCTTAGAATCGACGACTTTATTGTCAGATACTACATGGTAGATCTGCTCTGACTTTTTAGGAAGAATCCCTACAGATTGTTGCAGATCAATCAGCATCTTCTGAAATTGTTGAACTGATCTCATGGAGTCGTTAAACGCCTTTGCATCAGGCTTTGTCTGGTTGACCGTCTGTTGCTTAGGGTCATATTCAAACTTCTCCCTACTTGCCTGGGTTGCTTCGTACAAACACATATCAATGTAAGTCTGTAACGAGTGCATGTGCTCTACCACAATATCAATTGGTCTTTGTGCCTCAAGTTCCGCTAATACTGGTTCTCTTGCTGCATGTAGCCAATTGTATATTGCTTTTTTTGATACGCCGAAAAAGGATGCAAGGTCGGTTACTGAGATTCCTTGGTACTTCCACTTTAAGACGTATTCGCCTTTTTTCTCTAAGGATAGACTAAGGAAGTCTTCTTTTTTTACTTTAGTCAACTCCATCAGTATTTACCTTTCTAGTCTTCAAGTGCCGCGTAAGTTACTCGAATTTTACCTTGAATTATTACCTCATGTGTCCCCACTTTTCGCAAGGAGTATAGGTGGTAATTCGTATTTGTAGTAGGATTAGCGGTAACCGGGGCGGTGTTAGTGAAAATTACAAATGCCCCTGCATGTCCTAAGTCTGCGTCATTGAGTAATTGGAGGTCAACTTTATCAAAACTCTCTATCACCATGTATAGAGTGAATGCTGATAGATCGATTGGGTCGCCGTCCCTATCTTTGACGTTGATAGTGTTAGTCATCAATTCGCCAACATACAAGTCAAGGAGGGTTGAATCCGACCTAGTGATTGATGTTCCGACGTATGGAAGAACTGTAAGATTTGGCAACTTAAGCATTGCGTCAGTAGACCACTGAGGGGTAAGGGTGTTACTGTCGTCTATCATGTTATCCAAGTCCGTTAAGGTTGGACTACTAATTACATCAGATCCCAGGCTTATAGATTCAGATAGGATTACATTTCCTGTAGATGATCCGCCGAAAACTACCGTAGATGATCCTGTTGCCCAGGCGGTATCAGGTACATCTATTTGATACCATCCATCAGCCACTTCGTTAAAGTTGCCGTCCACATGAGCCGCTGATAGCCCTGAGCCATCAGCTAAGACTACTACTACTTTGTCTTCACCATCTCGCTGATACCAGAACTCGGTAATATCTGCTGCTACTAATCCTTCTATTGGATTCTTAATGCCATCTTCTACAATATACAGGCGTACCCTTTGATCCACGGAAAGATATACGGTCATACCTCCAAATGATATAAGGGTTGATTGTGGCCCATAGTATAGTGAATCCGCCGTAAACTGTGGTGTTGCTGTTCCGCTGTCCTCTATCATGTTAGCAAGATCGCTGGCAAAGGCAGGCAGGACCATGATCGGTTCGCAAGTTACGATTAAGCCCGAAAGCGTACCCGATAAAGTTACCATCTTGCCTGACGCGGCGGCAATCGAATCAGGCAGAGCAACTTGGTAATAGCCGTTGAATAATTCAGAAAAACCGCCGGCGGCCCAAGCCGCATCAGGTGCTGCGGCGACTAAAGTTAGCAAGGTAACCGCGCCACCCGAAACTTGGAATTTAATTTGGCTACTGGCAAAGTCATCAAAAACGACTCCAGTTTCAGGAGCGCCCGTCGTCTGATTCGCGATGAACAGAACGCCGAAAGTTCCAGTCGTTCCTTTGGTGATAATCATTCGTCTGGTCCTGCTGCCCAGTCCAAGTGACCAGGCCATATTGTGTCAAAAAAATAAATCCAACTGGACCAATACCAATTCGGATTAGTTCCACGATAACTTGCCACTCTTGCCGAAAACGTCTGATTTGGATTCCCGCCGTGCAACGTGTTGATTGCTTGGCTGAACGATTCTAAGTTATTTATTGCGTATTGTTTAAGG
>Ga0209390_10001360_pt1 | contig 47706 bp, 39 predicted proteins | sample BON01_FD_187212 | JGI IMG/M metagenome (GOLD analysis project Ga0209390, IMG submission 187212) | Freshwater microbial communities from Lake Bonney liftoff mats and glacier meltwater in Antarctica - BON-01 (SPAdes) (version 2) | ecosystem: Environmental > Aquatic > Freshwater > Ice > Glacier...
CGCTTCGTTCGGACACCTTTGTGACAGTGAGCTTTCCAAGATAATCGATTTTGTTAACGGGGGAATTCCCCACCATCCCGTAGAGGTTGATCCCGCCCAACTCCCCGATGGGATCTCTGCTTGGCCATAGACTGACCGGGCATGCACGATAGGGGTAGATTGGAGGCCGTTTTTCTCGCTTTAAGGGGAGGGAATTTGGTCGTCGTAGAGGTAAAACCGATTTCGGTCGATCACTACGATGCCGCCATGGATCCTTGTCTTTTTGGGGGTGAGGGGCTGTTACACCTACGTCGCACCTCTCTGCGGTAGGCCTAATCGAGACATTTGCGGGTGAATGGATAATGGGTGGTCGTCGTAATGGTAGAGGTAAGGAATTTGCGGGATTTGGAATGGAAGCAGCCCACGCAGAAAAACCACGATGACGATGGTCGGCTTTATGATTTCTGAGATTACTACTCATCACTTTCGTTGGTGTAAGAGAGATTACAGGGTGGATTTTAATGGGCAAGCTCCTTCTTTACCCTCGGGATACAGGAATGCAGGGCGAACCAGCGCGCGGAATTTGCCGAGTCCGATCAACGAGAGCACCACATCGGGAAGGCCCCCCATCCGGCCCTGGTCATGCATGGAACGAAATATGTTGTGGGCACTCGATCTCAGGCCCGTCACTTTTGTGCGACTTCCACTTTGAGTAGCACCCAAGGGCATTTCTCCCACTCCACAAATGAAAGTCTGCCTCAGTGGCAGGCCCGGTTTCTTCGTGCAGACAACTCATGAGTTCCCTCGCCGTTCCTCAGCAGGAATTACGCGCGCGATATCGGTCGTGGTCAGGACATCGGGTTGAAACCCCTCCAACATACAATGTCTTTTCAAACAAAAAAAATCACAAAAAAACCGCACCCTTCGCAGGATGCGGTCTTTTAACACACTTCAGCAAAAAAATTGTTATTTGGAAGCGGGGAGAATCACGGCATCGATTACGTGGATAACACCGTTGCTTCCAACGATATCGGTTTTCACGACGTTGGCTTTGTCGATCATGACCTTACCATCTTTCACGGTAATGGTCGCTTTGGCACCGTTGAGGGTTTCAACCTTTCCGGCGGAGACGTCGGCAGCCATCACCTTACCAGCAACAACGTGATACTTGAGGATGGCAGCGAGCTTGTCCTTGTTCTCGGGCTTGAGAAGGGATTCCACGGTGCCATCGGGAAGCTTGGCAAACGCGTCGTTGGTGGGGGCAAAGATCGTGAATGGCCCTTCGCTCGAGAGAGCTTCGACGAGTCCAGCTGCTTTGACAGCTGCTACGAGGGTTGAAAAGTCTTCGTTGCCGACGGCAATTTCGACGACGGTTGGCTTGGCTTTCTCGGTCTTCTCAGCCTGCGCAGTAATGGGGAGAAGAAGGGCGGCGGCGGCAAATAGAGTGGTGGTAATTTTCATAATTTGGTTTTTTGTTTTTGGTTTGTTTTTGGTTTTGGTTGAACGCCACCGTTGTGGTGACGACGTTATTGGAACATCGGATTTCAGTTTGTCTCATTAAAGTTACTGATAGTTAACTTTAGGTTGCGCCTTTTAAAAAAGGCGGTTTAGTCCATCCCTTTTCCTTTTCGTTTTACTCGCTCCCCTCCCATCGCTCGCTGAAATCAGGATTCGCGAGGACTTTCGCGAAAACCCGGCTCACAACCCGGCTGTTGACGCGACCTCACCTCGCCCTTTCTCAAACTCCGTCGGATCGGGCCAAGTGCGGAGCAGCGCAAACTTTCCCACCACCCCGAGGTCAAGAACGATCCCCATTACCTCTGGAACCGCCAGTGCAAGGGGCCGGTTCTCATCGGGTTTGTCTTCAAAGACCGCCTCGGTCTCTCGGGTCCAACGTGGCATTGCCGTCTCGCCACCGAGAATGTCGGAGCCTCCCGGCTTTATCTCGCGGTGCAAGTCAACGGGCTCTGGTATATGCAGAAAGAAGCTGTCAAAAACCAAAACGACTGGAACGTTCAATCCATCCCTCTCCCGGGAGACGAGTGGTGCAGACTTTCCTCAAAAACCGCGCTTCCCGGTGAGGACGTCGCAGCGCCGGATCTTCGCAAGGTCGCCGCCATAGGCTTTGCCACTCCGGTGAAATCACAAGGAAGCACGTCCTGCATCCGGCTCGATTGGTTCGAACTCCTCCAATCCCACGCACCCGCCCACCCCGCCAAGTCCGGTTTTCTCGAACCCAGTGCCCCCTCCTCCGGAGTGCCCGCCTCATCCCAAACGGGAAAATCCCCCTCAATCGCCAACCGGGAATCAGCGGGGGCAATGCGCGCCCATCAAAGAAAGGTTGACCCCCGCAGGATCTGCCTGCAAGTTCACCAGTGAAACAGCAACGACGTGTTTCAGGTCTTTTGCTGAGACCCTCAGCGAAAAGAAACACCGTCGTAAAATCTGGATCTTCACACAAATTAACGAAGATGTCTTACCTGGGGGGGGTGTGACATCTCTGTCTCCGAAAATTCCAAGGGCAAGTATTTGTTACTGGCCGAAGGTAAGCTCTGAAGAGAGTTCGGAGCCGTGGCGGTTCATTTTTTGCGGCGGTTTTTCTTTTTGATGATCTTGTAACCAACGAGTTTGGTGATATCCCCCCCTTCCTGAAAAGCCCCGGCATTGAGGCACGGCATTCCAAAATGCCATGGACGGGAACAACATTCATGCCGTCTGACTGACACGAATGGCACGGACTTAAGCAAAATTGAAATTCTCGTCATTCTGATAATCAACGTGTTACGTCTGTCCGATGCCGCGAAATCATGCTTAAGTCCGTAGCATTCCTGACTGACACATTAAACGTTGCTATCGATAAGCGCCCATGGCCGGAGCTTCCGGGTTCACCTCCGGACCGAAGTAGCGGAGCAGCACCAGGGGCTCTGTCGTGCTGGAGTTTTTGAAAACAATACCCTCTTGAGCGGCCTTCCCGGTGGCGAAAAATTCGTCCTCCGAAAGTTCGTTGAAACGCAGAAGCTTGGGGCAGCTGAGACGGAGCTTGTTGGCGCTCCCCTCCCCCTGCACCACGATCGCGGAGTAGGCCCCGTTGTCCTTGATCGTTGCCTCCCCACCGGGTTCAACCGTAAGCTCCTTGGCCGTAAAATACTGAAAGCCGTCGACCTTGCCGTAAACAATCCACTTGTCGTGGTATCCCTCGCCTTTCCCGGCGGTGACGGGCTCGAGGTAGTGGTTGTCCTTGAAGTCGGGATCGAGATTTTTCTCCCAATCGAGCTGGTCGATAATGAAGTCAATGTCCTGATGCTTGGCCTCCGGCATGTCCTTGACCAGAAGCGACCACGGCACTTCGCGACCTTCGACGAGGTTCTGATACATCCCAAAAACGTCCGACCCCCACTGCGGCTCGTAGGTGCAGAGTGATCCCGGCGCATGCAGAATACAGGGGTCGATCAACCAACCGGTTCCCGGCTGGAGTTTGTAGGCCTTCGACAACTCAAGCAGCTTGTTGTCACCCTTCTGCCAGTTCGCGATGCAATCATAAACCTGCCGGCGGGTCGTGCCGGGCTCCAGCCCCATGAAGGTGTAGGGAAAATTGTTGCCCACGTTGTTGTGCTGGGGCGGGAAATAATAAGACTCGGGCTTTCCTTCCTGGCCCACCAAGGCCGCCTGCTCCGCATTTTGGTGCATGTGGTGCGGAATCGGTCCCATGTTGTCGAAGAATTTCGAATACACTGGCCATTTGCCATACTTGTCCCAAATCGCGGCCCCAATAATGTCACCACCACATTCCCCAATGAGGTCACGGAGCGTGAAGCGCTCATTTCCGACCACGACATACGAAAGCCCTTCGTCCTCCGCGCGACCTTCGTTCGCCGTCACGGTGGTTGATCCAAACCATCGTTCATCGATTCCCCCGCGGCTCAATCCGTAGGCATAGGTGTCGTCCGGATGCAGCTTGAGCCGCAGCCCGGGCTGCAAAAACGAGCGGGGCACCCAAGTGGGCGAGAGCCGGAGAAGTCCGCCGGTCTCCTCCAGGTGAGCCTCGGCAACCGCGCGGATATTCGAAGATAAAGTGGTCAGTTCGTTGGTAGTGGTCGGTGCGTTCATCAAAGAGAAATCTTATTGGTTTCCGTAAACAGGTGGCTTCCACCCTTTGGGCGATTGCCCTTGTGGCCGGACGCCATAGGCATTGGCCGGAATCGGGCGGTCCTCCAGAGTTTTGAGCGGAAGATTGTCGGGAAGGTGTTTAATACGGATGTCTTTGAACTGAATTTGCATCGCAGGCCCGACATGCACCTGAAATCCCAGAACCCCCTCCAAAGCACGGCCCTTCGGATCCAGATCGAGAAGATCGCAGGTCTGATGTCCGTTGATCCAGTGCTGATGATGATTCCCCTCAACCAGCACCCGGTAGTCCAACCATTCGTCGTGCGCGAATTCCTTGATCGGCATTTCCCCAACCACCCAAGGCTGGCCATTTTCATCCACCGTGACCTTCTCGCCGGTATGCGCAAGAATACGGCGGCCCCGCTCTTCATAAAGCATCCCGTTTTGATTCGCTGGCTTCGGCATGATGTCGCATTGGTATCCCGAGACAATATCCAGATCGATCTCGGGGCGCATCTTACCTCGATACTGAATTCCACTGTTCCCCCTCGCGCTCACCCTGACTTTCACCTGCAACTCGAAGTTGCGAATAGTCGATCCATTCCAAGTGATAAAGCGGTTCATCTTGAGCGAGCCGTCGGTCACCCCGGTCATGGCACCCTCCTTGACCGACCAATACTTCGAATTGCCTGTCCAACCTCCGAGATTCTTACCGTTGAATAACTTCACGAAGCCATCCGGCCCCGGACGGTAACTCACCGCCGCCGAAGCCTCGGGATAGGGCACTGTCGAGGCGACAAACTTACCCTCAAGCGGATCCAGCGGCCCCCCTTGCTTTGCCACCAGATCATCAGTGCGCTTGCGCATCTCCTTCAACACCTCCGCAAATTTGGGATCTTTGGCCAGATTGACGAGCTCATCAGGATCATTCTTCAGGTCGTGAAGAAACTCATAGTCGTGATCGATGTAGCGAACATATTTATACTTCTCACCCCGAACTCCCTCGTAGGCCGGAATACGGTTTCTCACCGCGAAGTGCTCGTGAAAAGTCTCCTTCCGCCAATCCGAAGGAACACCACCACTCACGATGGGCTTCAGGCTCCGCCCGTCATATCGTTCCGGCACCGCAACCCCGGCCCAGTCGAGGAAGGTTGCCGGGAGGTCAAGGTTCAAGGCCATCGCCTCACTCACCACTCCGCGCTTGGCGGGCACGACCCTTGGGTCGGCAATAATCAGAGGAACCTGGATCGACTCCTCATAGTGGGACCACTTGCCGGACAAACCACGATTCGCCATGTGGTAGCCATTGTCTGCTGAATAAACCACAATGGTGTTCTCCGCCAAACCTGCTTCCTCGAGCGCCGTCAAAAACCGCCCGATCGCACCGTCAATTCCGCTCACCATGCGGTAATACGCCCGCATATTCGTCTCGTATTTTTGCTGGGTATTCCAACGCCAAAAGTAACGCTCACGGGTAATACTGGTTTGCAGGAAATCCGGGAGCGCCTCGAAAATCTTGGGATCGTTCAAACGCGGGGGCCCGATGTAGGTATCCTCGTACATTCCGTCCACCGCACGGGGCCAGGCGAAATGCCCAATCCCGGGACGGCGGTCTCCATCCTCGGCATGACAGGCATTAAACCAGAGATTCAGGGCGAAGGGTTTGCCTTTGGGCTGCGACTTGATGAATTCGATTCCCCGGTCAACGACCAGCTCCGTCTCATGCCGCAGCGAACCGTCCGGCATCTTCTTGTAAAACGGATCGCGTCCAATCGCTTCAAATTCGTCAAAGTGATCGGAATTTTTCCAGCCCCTGGGCGTCTTGGCATGCCACTTCCCGTAATGTCCGGTGCGGTAATCAGCCTGATGCAGAAGATCGGTATACAGAGTCTGCACCGCATCAAGACGAGCCATATCCCCTTGCCCCGGTTCCCGGTAACTCCGCGCCGACATCCCCGAAAGAATCGAAGCGCGACTCGCCCAACAAATCGGATGACTCACAAAGGCCTGCTGAAAACGGGTTCCCTGGCGGGCCAAGCGGTCAATATTGGGCGTCTTCACGATCGGATTCCCGTAGCAACCAAGGGTGCTGATGGTCTGATCATCGGTGAAGAAAAAGACAATGTTGGGCTTGGACTTGGCGGTCCCCTCCTGGCCGCTTGCAACAGCCGGAAAGAGACACAATGTGAGGAGCAGGTGGAGGTATTTCATGGGTATCGACAATCGCAAGGTGGTCGTTAAAGAAACGCTTCCGCACGTCACTTGAAAAGCTTCAAATTCCGGGCAGCAGGAAATCTCCGGGGTCGTCGGAGCGCCCCTACTTCCGATTCCGGGTGAGAAACCCACGGTCCCCCGGAAAACCGGGATCTGCAGAGGTCGGAGCGGCGGTTGAAACCTGCCCGTCCCCTGTATCCGGCTCAACAGTGGCGGAATCCAGAAGATCGGCGGTCCCGGCTGCAGCTTCGGGATCAATCAGGGCGATGCTTTCAAGATAGCCGCTGAGGGCAGCCTGCTCGAAAGCCCCGGAGGGATCCCCGCTTTCCAACTGATCTTCGATCCACTCCCGGACCTCGACCGGGTTCGCGAGTGCCCACCGGCGCGTAACTTCTTCAATCCTAGCCAGCTTTTCGGCGGGAAGAAGAACGAGGTCGTCACGGACAGACTCCGCCGTAGCCCGGGGGCCGGATTCCGCAATCTGCGATTCGACCGCTTCTTGAAGTGAGGGAGGACGGGGTGCCGCAATCTCAGTGAGCAAGTCAGTCCGCCGGGATAGCTCGAGGGTCACAACACCCACCGCCTCTATCTTCCGGTCCGACTCCGTGGGAGCAGATGCCCCTCGGGAAACCTCCGTTGACTCAATCTTGGCACGTGCCTCCTGCTTCGTGGAATTTGCAATATGTTGCGCAATCTCGAATGCACAATACCCGATCATTACGCTCACGCCGAGATACCCGATAGTCGATTTAGTCATTATAAACATAAACGTCCCCCGGCCTCTCCCGGATGCAAGGAGTTTCTCCAATTCAGCCAGCCCCTAGCCCGAATCGCATAAATGCGGCAGGTCCGGTGGCTCTCAAACCCTCCCTTTTGAAAAAAAATCAGACCCGGTGCATCCGAGTGGTACACATCAGGCGTTACTTGGGGTGGATACTTCGAGGCGAAAGCTCGTGCCAAAACTGCGAAGGCCTCCGAATAAAAACGACCAACGAAAACTACCATGAAAAAAATCCTCTCTCCCCTAGCTATCACCGCCAGCCTAATCGTCGGCCCGGCCGCTTCGGCCAATCACTTCGACTTCCTCTCAGATGCGGGCTTCTCAATTTCCGCTGACGAAACCGACGCCTCACCGACAATGAATACCAGCACGGGAGCCGGTGGAAACATCATCGGAGAAGAACGCGAAGTGACCCTCTGGGCAGACTTGGGTGCCTTCAATGCCGTACTCGATGTCCCCGCCGGCCCCGGACCCGTGGGACCAAACACCGCCGTCATCCTCAATGTCTCCCCAACCGGCCCCGATGCCGCTTTTTCCTTCGGCACCTTGCGTCTCGCCTACAACGGTCAAGGGAGCACGGGTCTGGGAGGCTTGGATTTTGACACCATGTGGGACTCCCTTGACGTCAGCTTCGCTTCCATCACCGGCGGCCAACTCGACCTCCGCCTCTCCGTCTCGGACACCAACGGAAATACCGGAATGGCTGCCCTCGGCGCTCTGGGAAGTCCGGGATCTTATTCCTTCTCATTTACCGACAGCGGATTCGTGAATGCCGGGGTCGATTTCACCTCCGTCGATTCGGTTATTTTCGACTTCGAAACCATCGACCCGGGCGTGGCCTTCGGAATTTCGGGAATCACCCGCGAGGCCATTCCCGAGCCCAGCTCCACCCTGCTGATCGGACTTTCGATCGTGGGGTTCGTGAGCCGCCGCCGCCGCTAGTGACATCCTTCCAGGACTCCAAGTTTAAACCCGAGATCTCTTATGAACTGTTGCGCTATTTGGGCTGGAATCTCAGTGACCGCCTTGGTCCCACTGGGTGCCCAGCAGGAAGCTTTCCGGGGTTCCTTGGCACAATATCTGGCCCTGGACGAGGACGGTGTGATGATTGGCAATTCGGTCTTTCATCACTTCCGGACTCTCCCCCTCCAAGAGGGAGCTAGAGGCCTCTCCGCCCAGTTCATCGATGTCGTGCCTCTCGCCGGAATCGCAGGAAAACCAGGGTTTCGTTTTGAAATTATGGACGGAGCGACCGTCGATGATTTCTTCCAACTTCGGTTTACCTTTGAAGCCTCCGGAGGCGGGTTTAACGGCACCAGGATCGAACTCAACGACGCCAACGTCCGGGCGTCCTCCAATGGCTCGGCCGATGTCGTACTAGACCTTTCGGTTACTGGCAATTCTCCGGGTTCTCTGACCTCCCTGATCGCCTTTGCCGCTCCCGGCGCGCCGGGCCGGTCGGAAGACCAGGCCACATTTTCTCCGCAAACCAACCTCACCATCGAAGTCGATACCGTCCTCGATGGCGGGAACGAAGGAGTTCCGGGCGTCATCGTGGCATCGGTAGGTGCAGTCACCGTGACTCTTCTCGAAGTCACCCCCGCGCCCGGTCCGCCCGTCGTCAAACGATCAGGCGTCGCCAACGACGGCGCATTCTTCATCGAGTTTATCTCGACTCCATCCTCGCCTCACATCGTCGTCGCATCGACCACCCTGGGCGACGATTTTCCAATCTCCATCCCCCTTCCAGAAGGCCCGTTAACGACAGATTCAAATGGCTTTGCCCGGGTCGAGATCGACCTCTCAGCCCTCCCGTCATCAGCCTTCTTCTCAATCAGGAAAACCTCCTGAAGCCAACCCTCTCCCAGAACCAAAAAACACTCTCCCAGAACCAGAAAACAACCATTATGAAAAAAAACCCATCCATAACCGCGGCGGCACTCGTCACCGCTCTCCCCATGCTTGCGGCTACCGCCATGGCCGCAAATCACCGCGAAGCCCCTATCACGGCTCTCGATCATAAGGCCGACATCACTGATGTCTTCGCCTTCCGCAGCTACGACGGCGACGCCGATCCAGGCAACGATCCGCAAACGGTCACTCTGATCATGTGTGTCGATCCCCTGCTTGAGCCAGGAAACGGCCCCAACTATTTCCCGTTTGACGACGAGATCATGTATGAAATCAAGGTCGATAATAACAACGATGCCGAAGCTGACCTCACCTTCCAGGTGCGCTTCACCACCGAGCAGCGCCTGCCGAACGTCTTCACCACCATGGCCGGAATTGAAGGTGGTGCCAACGCGCCCGCCAATTCCCCGGACAACCTCGCAGGTGACAGCACCGTGGGCGCTCCCGTGATCCCCGACCGCATCGATGAGTTCAGCGACGGCGGTCTCGGCCAGAGACAGACCTACACCGTGACCATGATCGATGCCGCCGGTATTTCCACCGACATCACCACAGGTGCTGACCGTTATGCCGTTCCCGCAAACGTGGGCCCACGGACCATGGACTATGAAGCACTCTTCACGGCCGGAACTTACAGCGGCCTCGGATTGGGACTTTCCACCTTTGCCGGAACCGTCGATGATCCCTTCTTCATCGACCTTGGCGGTGCCTTTGACACCCTTAACCTGGAACCTGGAGCCAACGGAGTTCCAGGAGTTCTGAACGAGGAAGAGGACAGCGCGACCACGAACTTCGCCCCGGATTACGTCGCGGGTTATTCTGTCAATGCCATCGCGATCGAGGTTCCCAATGCGGTTCTCGCCGCCACCACCGGCAATGCCAACATCGACACCACCCTTGGAATCTGGGCAACGACCTCCCGCCCGAGAGTCACGGTCCGCCGCGCTCCCTTTGACTCACGGAGTTCCGGCACCTTCCGCCAGATCCAGAGAATGGGCAACCCGCTCGTCAACGAGTTGGTCATCGGCACCGGCATGAAGAATCGCTTCAGCATGGAGCAACCTCTGAATGACGGCCAGTTCGCACCCTTCGTCCTCGATCCCGTCATCGCCCGTGTCGCCAATGCCGCCTACGGCGGTGCCCTCGGCATCCCCGATGTCCCCCGCACCGACCTCCTGCCCCTCGTGCAGTATGTCCCGCCGTTCACGAGCAACTCGGACAATACCGGTCCCATCGCGGATCTCCTGCGTCTGACCTTAGCCGTGCCCGCCACGCCCGTCGCTTCCGCGAACCGCCTCGGCTTCATCTTCGGAGACTCGGCCGGCTTCCCGAACGGGCGACGCCTCTTCGATGACGTGACCGATATCGCCCTCCGGGTCGTTGTTGGTGGTGTGCTCGCAGGTGGAACCGCCGACGATGACGCGTCTGAGCCTGAGGAAGATCGGGATTACTTCACTGGCGGAATCAATGACATGCTCGGTGACGGTGTCAACGTGAATGACGTGCCCTTCCGCACCGCCTTCCCTTACCTCGGAAGCGCCCCCAGCGGAAATCCCTCCGAATAAACTTGGGCTGATCCAGACCCAAAAAAATAGCAAGGGGGCGGCAAAGTTTGTCGCCCCCTTCCCCTTTCCACCTTCCACCAATTGCTATTATGCAAACCCATTCATCATTCTTAAATTTCATCATCTCCGGCTCCCTCGCCATCCTTCTCTCCCACGGAGCAAGCGCGGCAAACACGCCCGCCGAGGACAAGATCGCCAACGCTCTCAAGCTCGTCGAGGCCAAGCCCGACGAAGCCTCCGTCTATGCTCCGCTCGCCCTCGCCTACGCTTCACGGGCCCGGGAAACCGCCAACGGAGAATTCTACACCAAAGGCATGGCAGCCGTCGAAAAAGCACTCCAGCTCGATCCCAAAAACTTCGAAGCCCAAAAAGCCGAAGCCTGGATTCTCCTCGGTCAACACGAGTTCCAAAAAGCCCTCGAAAAGACACGGGCCCTCAACAAACGCAGTGGCGATGATCCCATGGTCTACGCCATGCGCACCGATGCTGCGATCGAAACCGGCAACTATGAGGAAGCCGAAGAAGCGGCGCAATGGTCTCTCGATATGGACGCCGGCGGCGTCCCCGGCCTCACCCGCGCCGCCTACCTTCGCGAGCACTTCGGCGACTTTGATGGCGCGATCGCATTGATGAAAAAATCCTTCAATCGAATCCGCTCATCGGACACCGAGGAACGCGCCTGGGTTCTCACCCACCTCGGCCACCTTTACCTCCTCAAAGGGGAACCGGAAGCCGCTGAGAATGCCCACGTCGAAGCTCTCAAGATTTTCCCGAATTATCACTACGCTCTTCTAAACCTCGCTCACACCAAGAGCGCCCTGGGGAAAAAAGAGGAGGCCCTCGAACTTCATCACAAACACTATGCGACCGCCGGACACCCTGAAAATCTCTATGAACTCGCAAAAGCGATGAGATCAGCCGGTAAGAATGACGAAGCGGACAAAGCCTTCTCCGAATTCGAGAAAGCCGCCCTGGAGGAATCCCGCAACGTCGATAACGCCAACCGCGAACTCACCGCTTATTACATCGAGGAGGCCAACAACCCCCTCGAAGCCCTCCGCGTCGCCAATCTTGAAATGGCCAATCGCCAGGACTGGCGGACCTTATATGCCCACGCCCGGGCCCTCCACGCCAGTGGCCGTTTCGCAGAGGCCCGCAAATCCATGTCCCAAGCTCTCGCCATCGGCGTGATGATCCCGGAAATGCAATACCACGCTGGAATCATTGCACGCGATAACGGAGACAAGGACGCAGCAAGAACCTTTTTCAAGAAGGCGGAAAACCGGGCGGTCTGCGCAGAACTCAAAAAGCGCGCCCAAGAAGCCGAAAAATCGCTCCCATAAGAAAACCCACGAACACCCCTTCCACGAAAAACCCCGGAATGCGCCCTGCGCTCCGGGGTTTTTTTTGGGACTCTGATCCCAGCTTCCCTGAAAGACCGCCCGCCCGCCCCCGCTCATTCCTGAAATACCATCCACTTCAAATCAGTATCCTCACCGGTGCGCATTTCTTCCATTTTGCTAATTTTACTCCTGTCCGTTCTCACAACCCGGGCCGATGACTTTGCGGCTCAAACCAAACCCATTTTCGAGAAGCACTGCATCGCCTGCCACGGCGAAAAGAAACAAAAGGGCGGAATCACCCTCCACGATCTCAACAACATCGACGACGCTTTCAAAAAGCACCAACTCCTCGAAAACGTCATCGACCAGGTCAAGCACGGCGACATGCCGCCTGATGACGAGGACGTCCTCCCCACCGACGCCGAACGCCAACAACTCATCGACGTTCTCACCCAGGTCCGCGACCGCATCGAGTCCGGAAATGTTCCCCGCAAAGCCGGACGCACCACCCTCCGCCGCCTCAATCGCAACGAATACCACTACACCGTCCGCGATCTCTTCGGCGTCACCTTCAACCCCTCCAAGGATTTCCCGGCCGATGGCGCCGGCGGCGAAGGCTTCGACAACATGGCCGACGCCCTCTTCTCCACCCCCTCCCTCCTCGAAAAATACCTCCTCGCCGCCAACAAGGTCATCACCGCCGTTTACAACGACCCCAAGCTCAAAAGCACCGTCATCTTCCAAACGCCCGAATCACCCGACCAAGCCCGCGCCGTCGCCGAAGAAGTCCTCACCTTCCACGCCACCCTCGCTTACCGCCGACGCGTCAACGCGGAGGACATGGCCCCACTCCTCACCGCTTTCGACCGCGCCACCAAGGCCGAAAAACCCTACGAAGAAGCCCTCCGCGCGCCTCTCACCGCCCTCCTCGTCAACCCCCGCTTCCTCTTCCGAGCCGAACACGATGAAGCAGGCAAAGACGAATGGCCCCTCGGCGATTTCGAAATCGCCGCCCGCCTCTCCTACTTCCTCTGGTCCTCCATGCCCGACAACGAACTTTTCCGCGTCGCCGACGAGGGAAGACTCCGCGATCCCGCCGTTCTCAAAGCGCAGGTCCTCCGCATGATCGCCAGCCCCAAGTCCACCGCCCTCTCGCGACACTTCGCCGGACAGTGGCTCGGCTTCGACGCCATGATCGACAAAATCCAGCCCGATCCTAAACGCTTCCCCCAATTCGATCGCGAACTCCGCAAAGCGATGTATAACGAGAGCGTGGCATTCTTCAGCCACCTCCTCCGTGACGACCAACCCCTCACCGACCTCATCGACAGCGACTACACCTTCGCCAACGCCCGCCTCGCCAACCACTACGGACTCAACAATCCCCCCTCCGGCTCCCGCATGCAAAAGGTCACTCTCAACGACAAGAACCGCGGCGGCGTCCTCGGCATGGGCAGCATCCTCGCTGCCACCTCCCATCCCCTCCGCACCAGCCCCGTCCTGCGCGGCGTCTGGATTCTCGATGTCCTCATCGGCGACCCCGCCCCGCCCCCGCCCCCCGACGCCGGCGAACTCCCCGCCGATGACACCAAGGCCGGCGGCCTCACCTTCCGCGAACAACTCGCCAAGCATCGCGAAAGAACCGAATGCGCCAGCTGCCACGCCCGCATCGACCCCCTCGGCTTCAGCCTCGAAAACTTCGACGCCATCGGCCAATGGCGCGAGAAGGACGCCAACGGGAAACCCATCGACAGCTCCGCCGTCCTCCCCGGCGACATTCACTTCTCCTCCCCTGCCGAACTCAAAGACCTCCTCATGATCGGTAAGGAAAAGTTTGCCCGCAACCTCACCCGGAAACTCCTCGCCTACGCCACCGGCCGCGCCCTCGAATATTACGACGAAGCCGAAGTCGCCAAAATCGTCGCCGATGCCGAAAAAAACAACTACGCCATGCAGGACATCATCCTCGGGGTCATCCAATCCCGCCCCTTCCTCAACCGCTCCGCCACCCGGTAAAAAAAACGTAGCCAAAAAAGCTCCTGTTTTTGTTCACCCCGCAACCAAGGGGCCGAAAACACAAACCATGACCAGGCAAGAATTGGCAGATTTCTTCGAGGACGCCTGCCACCTCCAACACGATCAATTTTACCCTGAAAGGCATGCGAAAAACCTGACGGGACCCGGCCGGGAATTCTCTTCTCTCCCTGAAATTATCATCGATTGCCTCTCCCGCTTTTTCATCCACCTCGACACGGTCACTACTCGATTCGCCGCCGACATTCGAGATGGCCAACTTTCCCAAACCGAAGCATTAGGCGCACTCAAAGTCACCGCTTACCCAAGGGGGGGTGGCACAAAAACTGCCGAATGATCAAAATAGAAAATCCCACCCTTCTCCCCACCACCGAAATGTCCTCCATCGCCTTCACCAAAATCACCTCCCTCCTCGCCCTCGCCGCCATCACCCTCGCGCAGGCCGACGACTTCCCCACTCCCTACAACAGCGAAAAGAACCAGTCCGCCAACCCTCCTTCCCCACAAGAAGCCGCCGCCTCCTTCCAACTCCCCGAAGGCTTCCAAACCACCGTCTTCGCCGCCGAACCCGATGTCCAAAACCCCATCGCGATGGCTTGGGACCACAAAGGGAGAATGTGGGTGGCCGAAAACTACACCTACGCCGAAACCTCAAAACGCTTCGACCTCTCCCTCCGCGACCGCATCATCATTCTCCAGGATAAGGATCACGACGGCAAAGCCGAGACCCGCAAGGTCTTCACCGACAACCTCCAAATGCTCACCAGCGTCGAAACCGGACGCGGCGGCATCTGGGCGATGTGCCCTCCCCAGCTCCTCTTCATCCCCGATGAAAATGGCGACGACATCCCCGACTCCCAGCCGCAAGTCGTCCTCGATGGCTTCACCGTCGCCCAAAACAACTACCACAACCTCGCCAACGGCCTCCGCTTCGGCCCCGATGGCTGGCTCTACGGTCGCTGCGGCGGCTCCTGCCCCGGCAAGGTCGGCCAACCCAGCACCGCCGATGACCAACGCGTCCCCATCGAAGGCGGGATCTGGCGCTTTCATCCCACCCGCAAAACCTTCGAAGTCCTCTGCCACGGCACCACCAATCCCTGGGGACACGACTGGGATAAGCACGGCGAAATGTTTTTCATCAACACCGTCAACGGCCACCTCTGGCACATGATCCCCGGCGCCCACTACGACCGCCCCTTCGCCCCCTCGCCCAACAAGCTCGTCTTCGAACCCATCCAAATGCACGCCGACCACTGGCACTTCGACCGCTCCGGCAGCTGGCAACAATCCCGCGATGGCAAGGCCAACGACCACGGCGGCGGCCATGCCCACATCGGCATGTGCATCTATCAAGGCGGCCACCTTCCCCACTACTGGAACGGCAAGCTCCTCACCTGGAACCAACACGGTCGCCGCGTAAACGTTGAAAAACTCGAACGTCAGGGCAGCGGCTACGTCGGAAAACACGAACCCGACGCCTTCCTCTCCGGCGACCAATGGTTCCGCGGCCTCGACATCCGCACCGGCCCCGAAGGCTCCCTCTACGCCCTCGACTGGTCCGACACCGGCGAATGCCACGACCACACCGGCGTCCATCGTACCAGCGGCCGCATCTACCGCTTCTCCCACGGCACTCCCCCCAAACCCGACCTCGATCTCCTCCAAAACATCGACGCCGAAAAACTCACCAAAATTATCGAACATCCGAACGTCTGGTACGAACGCCAAGCCCGCCGCATCATCAAGCCTGATCCTGAGCTGATCGCAGCTGCCAACCAACTGTTAGAATCAAAAGACACCATCACCCGCCTTCGCGCCCTTTGGAGCCTCCACGCTATGGATTCGTTGCCTCGTGAGCATCTGTTATCGATCATATTCTCCAACACAGATGATCATATGACTACCTGGTCGATTCGGCTCCTCACAGACTCTCTCCCCATCGACCACGTTTTTGGACCTCATCCTGAGGCAGTTACAGAGTCTGAAGCGATTCTCTCTTTCCTTTGGGCAATCGCGGGAAATGAATCCTCTCCCGCGACCCGTCTCACGCTTGCGTCGACCCTACAACGTCTCCCTCTAGCTTCTCGCCCCATCCTCGCCTCCACTCTCGCTGCAAAAAATGACGCCAACGACCACAACCTCCCAAAGCTCATCTGGTTCGGTATCGCCCCGCTCCTCAAAGAAAACCCCTCGAGACTCTTCCCCGTCGCCCACTTCACCAACTGGCCCGATCTCCTCCGCTACATCTCCCGCGCCATGGCCTCCCAACCCGAGGCCCTCATCGCCGTCGCCATCAAGCATCCCAACAAAGCCCCCCACATCCTCACCGGCCTCTCCGAGGGCTTCAAAGGATGGCGTAAAGCTCCCCTCCCTAAAAACTGGACCCAAGCCGTCGAGACCCTTTCCCCCGCCAACCCCAAACTCATCCGCGAACTCTCGGCCCTCTTCGGCGATGGCCGCGCCATGGCCTCGCTCAAGAAAATTGCCTTCGACGGCAAAGCCGGATTCGCCGACCGCCAAACCGCCCTCCAGGGCCTCATCGACGCCCGCCCCGATGACCTCCGCAGCATCTGCGAAGAACTCCTCAAAGTCCGTTACCTCAACAAAACCGCCATCCGCGGCCTCGCCACCTTCGAAGACCCCGCCATCGCCACTCTCCTACTCAAAAAATACCTCGGCCTCCGCCCCGACGAAAAACGCACCATCATCGATGCCCTCGTCGCCCGTCCCACCTGGGCCAACTCCCTTCTAACAGAAATTAAATCCCAAAAGATCCCCCGCACCGACCTCACCCCCTTCCACGCCCGCCAGGCCCTCGCCCTCAACGACGAAAAACTCTCCACCCGCCTCAAAGAAATCTGGGGCGACCTCCGCCAAACCGACGAAGCCAAAAAGAAACGCATCGCCGACCTCCACCTCGCTCTCTCCGCCGACGTCCGCGCCCGAGCCGACCTCGCCGCCGGCCGCCTCCACTTCCAAAACCTCTGCTCCTCCTGCCACCTCCTCTACGGCGAAGGCGGCAAGCTCGGACCCGACCTCACCGGCTCCGGCCGCTCCGATCTCGGATATCTGTTGGAAAACATCGTCGCCCCCAGCGCCATCGTCCCCGCCGAATATCGCATGACCGTTCTGAAACTCAAAGACGGCCGTTCCCTCGCCGGCGTCATCGCCTCCCAAAGCGACCGCACCCTCACCCTCCGCAGCCTCACCGAAGAATCGACCCTCGAAAAATCCCAAGTCGCCGAAACGCAAACCCTCCCCAATTCCATCATGCCCGAAGGCCTCCTCAACGCCCTCACGCCCGCGCAAACCCGAGACCTCATCGCCTACCTTATGCACCCCCAACAAGTCCCCCTAAAAAAATAACCCCTCCCCGCTGCCAACGGCAGAAAACAACTCAGCATGGGGCTTCAGCCCCATGAACAGACCAGAAGAAAATAGCGTGCTAAAAGCACGCTGGAAACACCCGATTCACCCTACCACCATCCCACCTCCCTGCTGCCAACGGCAGAAAACAACTCAGCATGGGGCTTCAGCCCCATGAACAGACCAGAAAAAAATAGCGTGCTAAAAGCACGCTGGAAACACCCGATTCACCCTACCACCATCCCACCTCCCTGCTGCCAACGGCAGTAAACAACTCAGCATGGGGCTTCAGCCCCATGAACAGACCAGAAGAAAATAGCGTGCTAAAAGCACGCTGGAAACACCCGATTCACCCTACCACCATCCCACCTCCCTGCTGCCAACGGCAGAAAACAACTCAGCATGGGGCTTCAGCCCCATGAACAGACCAGAAGAAAATAGCGTGCTAAAAGCACGCTGGAAACGTCCGATTCACCCTACCACCATCCCACTCCCTGCTGCCAACGGCAGAAAACAACTCAGCATGGGGCTTCAACCCCATGAACAGACCAGAAAAAAATTGCGTGCTGAAAGCACGCTGGAAACGTCCGATTCACCCTACCACCATCCCACTCCCTGCTGCCAACGGCAGAAAACAACTCAGCATGGGGCTTCAGCCCCATGAACAGACCAGAAGAAAATAGCGTGCTGAAAGCACGCTGGAAACGTCCGATTCACCCTACCACCATCCCACCTCCCCGCTGCCAACGGCAGAAAACAACTCAGCATGGGGCTTCAGCCCCATGAACAGACCAAAAGAAAATAGCGTGCTAAAAGCACGCTGGAAACACCCGATTCACCCTACCACCATCCCACTCCCTGCTGCCAACGGCAGAAAACAACTCAGCATGGGGCTTCAGCCCCATGAACAGACCAGAAGAAAATAGCGTGCTGAAAGCACGCTGGAAACGTCCGATTCACCCTACCGCCTCATATGCCCCAATCCCTACACCAAGTCTACGGACACATCATCTTCTCCACCAAAGATCGTGCTCCCCTCATCGACGCCACCATCGAACCACGCCTCTACGCCTACCTTGCGGGTATCGTTCAACAACTCGGCGGCGATCCCCTCATCATCAACGGAGTCGCAGACCACGTCCACCTTCTCATCCGCGCCAGCAAATCCGTCTCCGACCAGGACGTCATGCGTGACCTCAAAGGAAGCTCCTCAAAATGGATGGGCGACCAAGGATTCTCCGACTTCAAATGGCAGCGTGGCTACGGTTGGTTTAGCATTTCCGCAAACGATCTCCCAGCCGCCCGCGCCTATATCGAAAATCAAAAATCCCATCATGCTAAAACCACCTTCCAAGACGAATTCCGGAAATTCCTCAATCAATACCACATTGAATTTGATGAACGCTATCTCTGGGATTGAACTTCCCTCGTGCCTTCAGCACGAAAAAAATCCCAACCGGGAATCATGGGGCTGAAGCCCCATGCTGTTTGTCCTCAACGCCTTCAGCGTTCAATACACAATACAAACCGGGAATCATGGGGCTGAAGCCCCATGCTGTTTGTCCTCAACGCCTTCAGCGTTCAATACAAACCGGGAATCATGGGGCTGAAGCCCATGCTGTTTGTCCTCAACGCCTTCAGCGTTCAATACAAACCGGGAATCATGGGGCTGAAGCCCCATGCTGTTTGTCCTCAACGCCTTCAGCGTTCAATACAAACCGGGAATCATGGGGCCGAAGCCCCATGCTGGTTGTCCTCAACGCCTTCAGCGTTCAATACAAACCGGGAATCATGGGGCTGAAGCCCCATGCTGGTTGTCCTCAACACCTTCAGCGTTCAATACAAACCAGCCCTCCCGTCCAATCAACAGAATTTGAATTTCCTTCGCCGTAAGGAATCTTGAAGACAACCTCGTCACGCCAGACAACTTTCGATGAACCTTTGAAAATTTCTTCAAAGTCAGCGATCGCTTGATTCTCAATCGCTTTTCAAGACTATTCCAGAACTCCATCAGATCACTCTGTGGGCAAAGATCCCCCCAACCAAGCTTCAGCTCCATTCCGCTCCTTCTGTCGTCAATCCTAAATCCTCGCCACCGTAAAACCGCCGTTTCACAAATCCTAATGCGCGGCAGTATGACGGCTTATCGTAGATCCACCAATCAACCCCAGCCCCTCAACCCACGCCTTCCACGCAGCTCCCCGCTTCTGCATCCGCAAAGTTGACACGCAGACCAGACCAGACCAGACTTATCCCATGGAGAATATTCAAGAAGCCAAGACACACCTCTCCCGTTTGGTAGAACTCGCTCACGCCGGAGAAGAAATCATCATCGCCAAGGCGGGGAAACCGATGGCGAAACTCGTTCCCTACACCCCTCCCTGCCCACCCCGCAAGGGTGGATTCTTAAAAGGCCAGATCTGGGAGGCTGACGATTGCTGGGAACCTGATGACGAACTCACCGAACTCATGACCGACACCGCAATCGAACCCTCCGGCGACAATCGCAAGTCATGAGAATTCTCCTCGATTCCCACACCGCCCTCTGGTGGATGGACGACCCCAAAAAAATCAAAAAAGAAGCTCGCGAGGCCATCGCCAATCCAGACAACCAAGTCTACCTCAGCGCAGCATCAGTTTGGGAACTCGGCCTGAAAAGAGCCAAAGGGAAACTCAAACTCCCTGACAATTTTGCGGAACTCCTTCGCGTTGATGGCGTCGATGAACTCCCCTTCACCCACGCGCACGCCACCCGGTCTCTGACCCTTCCGCCAATCCACGGCGACCCTTTCGACCGGGCCCTCATTGCCCAATGCCAAACCGAGTCCCTCCACTTCGCCACCCGCGATCAATTTGCTCCTGAGTATCAAATCGCGATCCTGCCAATTTGACTCGTTCTCTCACAAATTACTCATGCTGGCAGCACCCCACCGACTCCCAGGAATCGGAAAAGGTGCGGAATTGATTGGGGTCACGCGCTTGCCTCACTGCTCTCGCACCTGCAGCGGCTTGCCTTGAAATGGTGAAGCGGTAAAACCCCTTCATCGCAGGCGGATTCTCATCAACAAAAGTTTTCAAAGTGCCGTCGCCCACGATGAGGTCGCTCAGATTGCTAAAGGGCGTGACCAGATTCCCCCGCTGCACCCGATAGGTGAAATTTGAGGTCGTGGGGATGGTGATGAGCCGATCACCATTGGAAAACTCTTCCGTGGTCATTCCCTGGGCCGGAACTGCCACCTCCCAACCGACGTCAATCAGCCCTGCGATATCGAGGTCGGTCAACACCTCGATTTCCGGTTGCCCGGCCCGCGAGGTTGCATTCATCAGGACCCGCTGGGAATACCCGTGCTCCGTTCCAAAAGATCCATAGGCCGGCAAAACATAAGGCCCCGGCGACGATCCAATCCAATGCCCCTTGTCACCCGTCACCCTTGGTTCGACTCCTCCGTTGGCAATCCTGCTCGCCTCTCCGCTAAAAATACCGCCACTCGGAGCGAGGTCTTTCCATGAATCCGAAACCCCAATTCCAAGGAGATGGCAAAGCTCATGAAGCGCCACCCCCACGAAATTGGTAGCGCCCGGTTCCGTCTCCGTGATCGAAAAATTCCAAATGCGAGGGCCGCCATCCAACATGGTATCGAAGGTAATCGACCCTCCCCAGGGACCGAAGTCCGTTGCCGGACTCGTCAAGACCCCCGCCTGTCCCCTGCTCTGGACCTGATCCACAAAATCCGTGAAACCGCCCACGCTAAAACCCGAAGTCGCCAATCCCGCCGTTCCCCCACTCAAATCACGCCCTCCCAAATAGATGATCAGGGTATCAGCAGGAACGATGAGGTTCGCGAGGATCAGCGTGTTTCCCGTCGCCGGATGCTTCGGCCGGGCTTCCCAGGAATTTTGAACCTTCCCCGTCGCCGCAGCATTAATTTCAGACAAGGAGTCCGTCAGGATATTCTCAAAAAAATCAGCACAGACCCGCATCGCCTCTTTCGAACCCGGCTGTTCGAAAAATCCGCCCGTATCGTATTCGTATCGCAAATCGATTTCGATGGATGAGACAGGCTGCATGGCACACAGCCCAAGGAGAAAAAGTTTCGCAGAAGATTTGACCATGGGAAAATTCTAAGCGATTTCACCCCGACTTGCAATCCTCCGCCTTCAGGAAGATCGCACCCACTTGAGACCTTGCTCTCTGGGACTGTGCCGATAACTTTCCGCCATGAAAATTCCCACCTTTGGTGTGACCTTCGCTGCTGGTTTGTTCTTCTCCTCCTGCTCGTCCTCCGACAACGGCGGCGCGGCCTGGCATGATGGCATATCAGAAAGCTACCATGGCCTCACCAAAGCCTCATCCCTCGGACAACGCGCCATTCCCGTTCTCATCTCCCCAAAATACGAACAAATGTGGGGCCGGCCGAAAGTCCGCCAGTCGCCCTCCGGCGTCTACGAGCTGGACTACGCGAATCCTGCCGTGCCCTTCGACCGCCTCGCGATCTACGGCTCACCCAAGCCCTTCCCCGCCCTCTCCAAGGCCCCGCCCTTTGGCAAGGATGAAGAAGTGAACGGCAAACTCACTGCGGTCGATCACGACCAGTCTTTCCGCACCACCACCATCAACGGCCAGCCCGTCCGCTGGTTCAAGGAGTCCGGCTCCGGCGGGGCCGATGGGGCCTATTACTCGACCACCGGGTTCTCCGCCACCGATGCCTCCGGAAAAACCGGCTATTACCGACTCGTCGTCGAAGGCGGCGATGAGATGGAGGCAGAGGTTGCCAGACGCTTTTCCTCGGTCAAATTGGTGAAATAAGTCCCCCTCCAAAAAAGACGGAAGAAAATTGAAGCTCGCTCCTCTCATCGAAAAGTCATTCTTACTTCATCACCCTTTCACATGCCTCGACTTCTACCTTACCTCTTTACCATCCTCCTCGCCCCGTTTGTCCTGGCGCAGGATCCCTTTGACGGAGGATTCTCCCTCGACCAAGATTCCAAGGCCACCGTCACCCCCGAGGCCTCGTCGGCAGAACCGGGAGATTATTTTCAAGTCGCCTTCACCCTGGTTCACGATCCCCACTTCCACTCCTACTATAAAAACGCCGGAGTCATTGGCGACGCTCCCTCGGTTGAGTGGAATCTCCCCGATGGCCTCACCGCAGGGGATCTGAAATTCCCCCGCCCCACCGCCATCAAGACCGAGATCGCCGGAACCGAAGCCACGATCTACGGATACGAAGGAACCGTCACCTTCATCGCCGAAATCCAAGTCTCCGACAAACTCGAGGCCGGCAACGAATACACCATTTCCGGAACCTTCCACTGGCAGGAATGCGACGACAAAAGCTGCGTCCCCGGCAAGCTCCCCTTCTCCTTCAAAGTCACCACCAGCGATGTCACCACCTTCACCCCCACCCACCAAGAACTCTTCGAACAAGCCTCCGACACCCTCCCCCAGGACGGCTCGGCCTGGGGCGGAATCGCTACCGAGAAGGACAACAAGATCACTCTCGAAGTCCTCTTTCCCGAAGGAACAATCATCAAAGAACCGGTCTACTTCTTTTCCATCGACAAACAAATCGACTCACAGGCTCCGCAGGATGTCGAAATCACCGATAAAAAAGTCATTCTTACTCTCGATCGCAACCAAGGGAACGACTCCCTCGCCATCAATGCCGCCGATCCGAGTGACTCCCTCTCCGGCCTCCTCACCTTCGACACCGACTACGGTCCCGCAGGCGTGGAAATCAAGGCTGCTCTCGTTCCCAATGCCAACCTCAGTGGCGGCGGTGAACATCTGACCGCTTTCGTTCCCGCCACCGAAGCCGATCGTAAGGCCGGACTCGAAGTGTACGATATCGAGGCCCGCCCCGAAGCCGTCCTCCTCGGCGGCGCCAAAGAAAAGAAAGTGACCTTTCTTTCCTCCCTCGGACTCGTCTTTCTCGGCGGACTCATCCTCAACCTCATGCCCTGCGTCTTCCCCGTCCTCGGAATCAAGATCATGGGCTTCGTGGCCCAGGCCGGCGAAGACGAAAAGAAGATCAAAATCCACGGCATGGCCTTCGCGCTCGGTCTTCTTCTCACGATGTGGATTCTCGCCGCCGTCATCATCTCCTTAAAACTCGATTGGGGACAGCAACTCGCCGATCCCGTCTTCCTTGGAACGATGATCATCGTGTTCTTCGTAATGGGCCTCAACCTCTACGGAGTCTTCGAAATCGGCACCAGCATGACCAGTGTCGGCGGAGAACTCCAGGCCAAGAAAGGATACTCCGGTTCCTTCTTCTCGGGCGCCCTCACCACTCTCATCGCGACTCCCTGCTCCGGCCCCTTCCTCGGAGCCGTCATGGCCTTCGCCCTCTCGCAGGAAAGCTACGCCATCCAATTCGCGATCTTCACCGTCTTCGCCCTCGGCATCGCCTCCCCCTATGTTATTCTGTCCCTCTTCCCGGCCCTCATCAAGAAACTCCCCCGCCCCGGTGCCTGGATGGAAACCTTCAAGCAAGTGATGGCCTTCTTCGTCTTCGCGACCGCCGTCTTCTTCATGAAGGGCTTCCTCAAGCTGGTGGGCGACAATCATTTCAACATCTTCCTCTTCGCCCTCTGTCTCATCGGACTTGGCGTCTACATCTACGGTCGCTTTGGAACTCCCATGGTTGCCAAGACCAAGCGCTTCGCTGTCGGATACGGCCTCGCCGGAGTCATGACCGTCGGAGGCCTCGCCTGGGCCTACTCCTCCGCAAAGCCACCCAAGGACGGCCTCGCCTGGCATGAATGGTATCCCGGCATCATGGAGATCTCCCGACCCAAGGGCCGAATTATCTGGCTTGATTACACCGCCGACTGGTGAGCGACTTGCAAAGTGAATGAGAGCCGTGTGTTCTCCAACAAAGAAGTCCTCGCTAAACTGAAAGAGCTCAACGTCCTCCTGATCCAGGCGGACAACACCGACCGCCTCCAGAGCATCAACGATGATCTCAAACGCTACGGCCGCGCCAACCTTCCCGTCAACATCATCGCTCCCGCCAACCCCAACGCCCCGGTCATCCTCATGCCCGAAATCTTCGGCCCTGCGGACGCCCTGCAAGCCCTCGAACAAGCCGCCGCCGCCAGCAAATAACCAAAACAAGGTAGCCGAAAGCTCCTGCTTTCGGCCCCCCCAACCCAGGGCACCCCCTGGGTTTTTCCGTCTCTGGATCCCAAGCATCAACGGTGCGAACCAAGATGGGTATTCCCCTCCTCCCCATCCCCAAAATTCATCTCCCCTCCCCCGTAGAACAACCTGAACGGCACTGCTTAACGCGACTTTTGCGGTTCGGGGGTGGTTTCGTGGGCGAATAAGGACGGTGGTTCTTATGGTGGGACGCCGGGCTTTGACGGGCGTTCGTTCATGAAGTAACAAAGAGATAATTTTCTGTCTGACAAGTGGCTTAGGGAGGGGGAGATGGCGCGCTACCCGTTCGCCGCCCACGCCCTCCACCAAAAACTTATCCTCGTCACCCGGCATTCCCCGCAACCAAGCCTCTGCTTCCTCTGCGGTCACCCCCCGCCCAAGCAAGCCGTAGCACAGGTGTCCCACCTGTTTCCCCGCCCTCAACCTCTCCCCCGCCTCAACCCTCGAACCCCCGTGCCTGATACCCCGCCGGTCGTCCGCAAACAAGCGGGACGCTTATTCTACTCCTTCAAACGCGCCGCCATTTCTTCGTAGGTTTCTTGAGCCGTCCTGGAAAAAGGAAAATCCTCTCCGACCGATTTGACCAGAAGAAAACAACGTCCGGGGCGTCATTTCAACCATCGTCTGACAAGAACGGGATCAACACCCCCAAAGGAGCCGCGGCGCCCCCGCCGCTTCGCTGACCAAGCCCCTCCAATCAAAAATCGCGCGAGGCGCAACCTTTTACGCGCAGCGACCAAGCATTCAAAATTCAAAATTGGACGTTCAGCGTTCGGCGTTCACCCCCCCCCCTCCCGGAGGCCAAGTCTCAAAAATCTGAGCTCATCTGAGAAATCTGCGGATCCGCCCAACCAAACCAAACTCGACCAAGCGTTCAACGCTCAACGCTCAACGCTCAACGCTCAACGCTCAACGTTCAGAGTTCAGAGTTCAGAGTTCAGAGTTCAGAGTTCAGAGTTCGGAGTTCGGAGTTCGGAGTTCGGCGTTCGGCGTTCGGGGAAGCCCAGTAGTCCCCGGGGATCGCTCCAGTGCAATTCGACCTACAAACTGAATATCGGCATTTCCCCGGTTCAACTCGATCTGGGTGCGGTCGCTCCCGATCAACTCCGGGTGGCACTCGGACTGGATCCGGAGGCTGTGGTAGATGTCCTTTCGGCCTACCCACCCTGCACCGGATTTTCGCGAGCCAATCCCGAGAACCATCTCTCCAACGACCACCGAAACAGCCTCGTCGCGAAGGCTGCGGACTTTGTGGAAGTGTTGCAGCCCTCTGTTGTGGGCATGGCAAATGCACGCGAGGTCATTCAGGGGAATTTCCCCGAGCACTTTGCGGCTTTCAGAAGCAAGGTCGAAAGCCCTTTACGCGACTGTAGTCAAACATCCCATCATTGCCAAATCCTCCGGAGGTCGGCATCATGCCACCACGAAATGGCCACTCCCGCAAAAGATCGTTCTCATTGGACCGTGAAAAAATTCACGAGCCACGAGGACTTGCGCGCATACGGGATTAAGGAATGGCAAAAACAATCAGGGGCTGCACGCCGTCAAGCGGCTTGGGAATTGGTCTACGATTACTGGGTAGGCCTGAAGAAAATGGATCCAAATGAACTCCGACTTCAAAGAGTTGTTACAGGTATTCAACGCCCACGAAGTTGAATACATGATCGTGGGAGGATACGCCGCGATTCATTATTCCCAGCCACGCTACACCAAGGACCTCGATCTCTGGATCCGACCGACGATGGAGAACGCCCAACGAATCGCCCGGGCCTTTGTTGAGTTTGGCCTCCCAATGCATAACTTCACCATCGCTGACCTGGCCGATGAAGGCTTCCAGTTTTTTGTCGGAGTGAGTCCCGTGGCCTTTGATTTTCTGACCACCATCAAGGGACTTGTCTTCAACGAGGCGTGGAAGAACCGCGAGGGATCTGAGGAGGATGGAATCCCCGTTCTCTATCTCGGAAAAGCGGATTTGATCACCGCGAAAAAGGCAGTAGGCCGCGACCAGGATCTGCACGACATCGAAGAGATCCGCCGGGCTGATTCGTAGCGAGCTGATTTCAATTCTTCAAAACAAACCGCTCCGCTGGGCTTTCAGTCCGAGACTGGGGGGGAAGAACCAAGGCGATCAGCGAGGGAGATGACAACCGCGAATCTGCGCGGAATCCCGCGAATCTCTTGGGTTCGGCGTCCGAAATGAAGTCGATTGGGAGGAACGCTTCCAAGATTCGCGGGATTTCGCGCAAATTCGTGGTGAAAAATCCTTCAGGCTCGTTTCCATGGGGCGCAGAGGGAGCCGATTCCCACTGATTTCCCAAGACTCACTCTCCCCAACAATCGCGTGGGGCAAAACCCTTTACGCGAAGCGACCAGGTGCTACCCCCTTCCGCTCATTCTGTGGTTAAAACCCCTCAACCAAGCCCCTCGGTGTCGTTACCCTAAAACCCTCGAACCTGATACCCCGCCGGTCGAAATTACAAGCCCCTTCATCTGATCTCAAGGGCCCTCCCCGGGGAAACAATCCCGGCCACCCGAGCCAAGACTGGCTATCCCTTCGCCGGCAACTAACATTCTCCCGTGCACGGAAAATCCAACGACCCGCTCCACGGCATCACGCTCGAGGAAATGCTCACCCGCCTCGAGGACAAATATGGCTGGGACGAGCTCGCCGACCGCATTCGCATCCGTTGCTTCGCCAACAATCCCTCGCTCAAGTCCTGCCTCAACTTCCTCCGTAAAACCCCGTGGGCCCGCAACAAGGTCGAAATCCTCTTCAAAGAAACCTTCTGTTAGACAAAGGGCCTCAGCGCAGGGAAAGAAACTCCGCCGTTCAGTAATTCAACCCCGGCCATGATCATGCTCTCAGTTGTCGCCGAAGCTTCATCAGCCTCCTCCTTCCCATCGCGACCAACATCGGCGACATCGTCGAACTCAGCCTCGTCGAAGCCGGCCTGCAACGCTCCCGCGCCAATCTCCGCATCAGCGACATCACCGAAAAAATCCTTGCCAATTTCCACCACGAAATCTGTCGCGGCCTCGACCGCGCCATCAAGTCGCCGGTGGACCGGGATCCCGTCCTCGCCGCCGAAGTGACCGGAGCCAAAGCCACCCGTTGATGACCTCGCCGCAAAAGCCGATGTCCACCTCTCGCGCCGCCTCGTGGCCGGTGAACCCAACCGCCTCATCGCCTTCCGCCTCGAGTCGGAACTCATCGAGTATCCCAAGCGCATTTTCTACTTCGCCAAACGCATCGCCAAGCTGGCGACCGACGATCAACCACTTCCCGAAGAAGAGAAAACCAAGGACGCCTAATCGGATTTAAAAACCTGCCCGTCCTCGATCGATTCCGACATTAGCTGGGTAAAATGCGAAACCTCGGCCACCCGCGCGGCCGCCTCGCTCAGCGCTTCGGAAGTCTGCGACACCGCCGCCTTCTGAAGACTTGTCCGGAAGTCCTGCAAATTCGCATGAAGCTTCAAGAGATTTTGCGCATCGTGCCGGGCCCGCTCTTCAAGTTCCTTCTTCACCAAATCCATCCCGCCGAGCGACTTCCAATGGTCCAGCATCGCGGTCACCGACTCGATGATCGAAATGACAATCTCCTTCGCGTCCTTGCGCAACGTCTTCATCGCCGGATTCCCACCCGTCTTCCGGAAGTTCTCGATCAACTTGTCGAGCGATCCCGCAAGCCCTGTGACCGCTTCTCCGACCGGCTCGAATCCCGGAGGAGCGACCTTCTCATCCCGAAAGTAATTCCCCTTCAGCCAGTCGTCCTTCCGAATCTGCGCCGTGAGCCAACGCCGCTGGAAGGGATAGGTCACCAAAAAGTAGAGCAAAAACGAACCCACCAAAATGAGGGAGGCATTCCAGAGTATCTTAAAAATGGCGAGAGTGATCATTGTTGGTTTAACTTAGCATGGATGACGCCATTATTCAGCTGCAAAGCTCAACGAGTCCCATTGCGACGGCCGATGCCGCACGACCGCACCCCCTCCCCTCCCGCAAGATCGTCACCCATTCCGACCCGGCTGATACGCTAAAAAATCTGCGACGCCACATCGCTATCTTGTTTTCTTTTTTCAAAAATCTGATCCATTGTCAGGCCATGCCCATCAAGGCAAATCAATGAAACTCAACCCGCTCTGCCGCGTCGGTGCCCTCACCACGGCAATCTTCCTTCCGCTCACTCTCGAAGCGCAAACCAAGCTCCCAAAAGAGCCTTCAATAAAGACCGAAGCCGCCAAAGCAGCTCCCCTTGCGGCCGGCCCCAATCAGCACCTCGTGCAAGCCCGCGCCCTCTTCGACCAAGGGAACATGGCCGAATCCTCCACCGCCATTTTCAAAGCGGTGGACTCCATCCACAAGCGCATGATCACCGCCGAATCCCTTCCCACCGAAGGCGTCATTCGCGCCTCGAACAGGCTGGAAGCACTCGCCGACAAGGTCTCAAAAGGTGGAGTCAAAGACGGCAAGATTCTCGACCGGCAGTTTGCCAAAGTCAGCGAAGAAATGGCACAATACTACGCCGAACTGGCCAGGGTCGCCGCCGGAGAACAGAAACCCCGCCTCACCAGATCGGCTCTCGGAAGAGTGGGCGGCTACCTCGAAAACGTCGCCGCCTGGTCCGGTCAAAAACTCACTCCTGCCAACAAGACCACCATCGAGGCCATGCAAAAGGCCGGCGCAACGGCCGACCAGGCCGGCAAGTCCGTGTCCGAGGAAACCAAAGCACTGGTCCGGAAAGCCCCGACCGTCATCAAAGGACTGGAAACCGACCCGTCACCCGAAATCAAAAAGCCAAAAAAAACCGACTTTTCGGGCCGCAAAAAATAACCATTTCAGAATCGCCATAAGATGCCCCGGGACACCTCGCAAGGGAGCACCCTCGCTCATCCCTGCCTCATCTGAATCCCATGTCACACTATCTTTTCATCGCTCTCTCCCTGGTCCTTCTCTTCCTCGGAGCAGGAGGCCTCGTCCGGGGCAGCTCATCGCTCGCGCTCAAAGCCGGTATCTCACCCTTGGTGGTCGGATTAACGGTGGTCGCAATGGGCACGAGCTCTCCCGAATTGGTCGTCGCCCTGCAGGCCGGCCTCGCCGGTCAGGGTGACATCGTAGTCGGCAACATCGTCGGCTCGAACATCTTCAACATCGCCGCGATCCTCGGCCTGACGGCGCTGATCTGCCCCATCGCCGTTCACCGCCAGGTCATCAAGGCCGACGCCCCCGTGATGCTCGCAACCGCCCTTCTCCTTTACGCCCTTCTCTCGGATCAGCACATCTCACGATTGGAAGGTTCCTTCATGGCGATCGGCGTCATCGTTTACACGACGGCCCTGATCTGGATCGCCAGACGGGAAAAGAAACCGGATCTCGAAGGAGTTCCCGGTTCATCGTCAACCCACTGGGCCAAGGATCTCATCCTCTTGATCGGCGGCCTCGTCATCCTCGTTTTTGGATCCCGCCTCCTGGTCGAACATGCCGTCACCATCGCCCGCCAATGGAATGTCAGCGAAGCCGTCATCGGCCTCACCATCGTGGCAGCCGGCACCAGCCTTCCCGAACTCGCCACCTCCGTCGTCGCCGCCCTCCGTGGGCAAGCCGATATGGCCGTGGGCAATATCGTTGGCTCCAATATCTTCAACGTCCTTTGTATTGCCGGGGTCACCGGAGCCATCGCTCCCTTCTCAGCCGAAAGCGTAGGCACTTTGGACTACCTGACGATGATTGGCTTCTCGGCCATCTTGATCCCCATCCTGTGGACCGGGCACACCATCCGGCGCTCGGAAGGTGCCCTCTTGCTCGGGGGTTACCTCGTCTACCTCTTCGCCATCTTGCCTTAGGAACGTGTGTTCAATCGGAATCGCCGCCCTCGTTGAGCATCCTTGTCATCGCCTGAAATTTCAGGCAGCTTGGGCGTTCCAGGCCGTCGGCCGGTCCCAAATCATGAAAGCCCGTCGCTCCCTTCTCCTCGCCCTGCCCCTGTTCCTCCTTGGACTGATCTGGCACCTTCATGACGGACCCATCGCTCCGGGCCTCTCCGAAAAATCTGCCAAAACGGTCACCACCTCCCAGGCAAAGCCACGCAAAATCGTGAACACGGCCGCTCCCGCAGACTTTCTCTCCTGGATCAAGCACGCACAAAGCAACCCGGATCCAGACACCCTGCGCCAGGGAATTCTTCTCGCCACAGAACGACGCGAAACGCTCAAGCACCTGATTCAAACAAAGCCCGAACACGCCCTCCAACTCGCCATTTCCAAAGACCTCCGTCGCACTTTACCGGAGGAAATCACCTCCCTTCTGGAAATCCCTATTTCAGCCACCGGCGAATTCGAACGCATCGTCACCTGCCACACCGGCGCCCTCGAACGTCCCATCAAGACACCGGGCGAAGAACGCTTCGTCACCATCAACGAACGACGGTATCGCGCCTTCACCTATGGACGCCGGGTCGAAATGCAAACCAAGGACCGCATCTCTCTGGCCGGTATCGCCATCGATGACACCCTCGCTTTTTCGCCCGACCCGGTCCGCCGCATTGGGTCCCCCGAAGGCGTCCTCATAGAGGCTTTCGGCGAGCACAAACACTTCGCGAACGAGGACGAACTCGACCGCTACGTCGCCCTGCTCATCGAAAACGAAAACGCCCCCGGCCCCGCCGACATCAATCCTGTTCCCGGAGGCGAAGGACTCCCCGTTGCCGAAAGTGCCTGGACCGAGGGCAACAAACGCATCCTCTATCTGCGGGTTCGTTTCGCCGACCAGGATCCCGCCTACGAACCCCTCACCTTCGCCTCTGCCCAAAGCCGCCAGGACGATGTCGCAGAAGCCTTCCGCATCGCCTCCTACGGAAAATTTCTCGTCACCACCGAGATCACCGACGTCATCACCCTCACCGGAAACAAATCCGGATACGTCGGCCAGGGACTCGGCACCATGATGAATGAAGCCCGCGCCACCGCCATCACAATGGGTCAGGCCGGGGGCAAGGATTGGAACTACAACAACTACGATTTCTACACCATCGTCTCCGATGGCGGGATCGGCCCCTATGCCGCGATCGCCCAGGTCGGCGGCCGCAAGAGCCACCTTCAATCCACCTCCCTCCGCACCGCCGGGCACGAATTCGGCCACAACCTCGGCCTCTCCCACGCTTACTACAACTACACCAGCGACCTCAACCCACGCGGCACCACCCCCACCAACGGACTGGGCCGCGTCGAATACGGACACCGCTTCAGCATGATGAGCGGCCAGAGCGGAAGCGACTTCGACAACCCCCTCCTCACCCACTTCACCGCCCACGAAAAATGGCGGCTCGATTGGCTCACCAACAAGGATTTCACCGACATCACCTCCGGCTCCCAAACCGGAACCTACCGCCTCTATCAGAACGATGACGTAAACGCCACCGGACAGCGGGCTCTCCGCGTCCCGTCGGGCGGCTTACTTTCCAAATATTGGCTCAGCTACCGCACCGCCTGGCGCACGCCCAACCGCAGCTCGAACAATGACTACCTTCTCAACGGGATCGTCTTCGATTGGACCGGAAGCGGCGGCGGCACCAGCACTCTGTTAGATATGACACCCTACTCCGACGACGGCTCCACCGGCGGTGCCTACTGGACCAAGGACAACGACGACAAGTGGGACGCCCCCCTCATCATCGGACGCACTTACACCGATCCCGATAGCCTCGTCAGCGTCACACCCATCACCCGCGGAGGCGCCGCGCCTGATGAATACCTCGATGTCTACGTCCACCTCGCCTCCGGTTCCGAAACCACTCTTGTCGGCCAAAATGACCCCTGCCGCGCCATCGTCCCCAATTCCTCCACCGCAACCGGACTCGACTGGACGGCCTCCTCATTCGATGACTCCACCTGGCCCCACTCCGGTTTCCTCGGTGTCGGCTACGACACCAGCACCGACTACAACCCCTACTTCAACGTCGATGTCGAAGGTGACATGAGAAACAATAGGGGGTCCTGCTACATCCGCGTCCCTTTCAATCTTGCCGCCAACCCTGACAACCTCGTTTCGCTCAAACTGAAGATGCGCTACGATGATGGCTTCGTCGCCTACCTGAATGGCGTGAAAATTGCCGAAGCTAATGCGCCCGCTTCCCCATTCTGGAACTCCGGCGCGCCCGCAAACCACAGCGACACTTCCGCCGTCAACTATCAGGAATTCTCCGCAAATTCCGCCCTTGGCGCACTCTTGCCGGGTCACAACATCCTGGCCATCCATGGCCTCAACAACGGCAGCGGGAGCTCCGATTTCCTGATCCAACCGGAACTCATCGCCATCTTCTCGGCAGTTCCCAATGCCGCTCCCACCGTCTCGCTCGCAGCCTCCACCCTCTCCGTCGAAGTCGGCCAAGACGTCACCTTCACCGCTTCCGGAAACGATCCCGATGGCGACACTCTCGCCTACGCCTGGGACTTCGATATTGGTGATACCTTCGCTCCCGAGGGACTCAACCAACCCGTCGCCAATCGCAGCTGGGGCAGCCCCGGATTTCACACCGTCACGATCACCTGCTCGGATCGAAAAGGCGGCCTCGCCCGAGACCGGGTCCTCATCAAAGTGGGCAATCCTTCCAACGACGGCATCGTCAGTGGTCGCGTCCTCCAAGGCGGCCAACCCGTCGCCGGAGCCCGCGTCTTCATCAATGGCACCGACCGCCAAACTCTCACTCTCCATGATGGCAGCTACCTCTTGGGCGGCCTCTCCACCTCATCCACCACCACCATCGGCGCGATGTTTGATGGCGAAGTCTTTCAAGCCACCCTCGCCATGCCGGTGACACCCCAACCCGCTCTCGAAGGCCTCGATTTCCTCGGACACTCCTCCCTTGTCGCCAGTGCGCCTTCCCAATCACTCACCCTTTCACCGCACCTCGCTTCCGCCGGGACCGCCTCAAACGTCCAGCTCAATGCCCGCCTCTGGAACAATTCCCTCCCCGAAGAATTGCTCATCCCCCTCGGCGACACCTGGAGCTACCTCGACACCGGAACTGCCCCAGATAGCACCTGGATCGCTCTCCCATTCGATGACTCGGCATGGCCCACCGGCCCCGCCGAACTCGGCTACGGGGATTCCCAAACGACCGTCGTCAGCTTCGGAAGTGACTCCGCCAACAAACACCTCACAACCTGGTTCCGTCGCAAATTCACCGCCAACAACATCGCTGAAATTTCACGGCTCAAGCTCTCGCTCAAACGCGATGACGGCATCCGCGTCTTCCTCAACGGCACCGAAATTGCCCGGGATAATCTCACCACCGGCACCGTCAGCGCAGGCACCAAAGCCTCGAACGAGGTTGCCTCATCCGAAGAGGAAATTCTGATTCACTTCGCTGTCGATCCCTCCCTCCTCATCGCGGGCGAAAACCTCATCGCCGCCGAAATTCACCAGGAAGAAAGCGATAGCAACGATCTCAGCTTCGATCTCCAACTCAGTGCCTCGCGCAATCTCTCCAACGCCTCGCCTACCTGGGACCTGACCCCGGTGGGAGCCACCGTCTCACCATCCGGCCAATTCTCGGCGACCACCCCGGGAATCTATACCGTCACCGCCACCTCCGGATCACTCAGCGCCACCAGCACCATCACCGTGACTTCGGATAACGCCGTCGCCATCACCGCACTCGTCCCTTTTCTCCGGGAAAACAACTCTGCCACTTCCACCATTCGGGTTTCACGTCTTGGCTCCACCTCCGGGGCGCTCATCGTGCCTCTCACGCTTGCTGGAGATGCCACCAGCGGCAGCGACTTCCAGCCGATCCCGGCAACCGTCACCATTCCTGCGGGCGAAAACTCCGTCGATTTCACCCTCACCATTCTCAACGACTCGGAACGTGAAGGCCGCGAGGTCGTCTCCATCATTCCAGTCGCCGGAGGCACCTTCACCCCCGGTGACCCCGCCATCGCATCTGTTACGATCATTGATGATGAAAACCTCCAACTGCAAAGTCCCGGGGCCGGACTGAACACCACCGCCACGGTCGGGTCATTCCTTCAGTTGGCAGGGAGCATCTCCACCACCGATCAATTCATCACCGCCGGCGACTACTGGAAATACCACGATGGTGGTGCCGAACCTCCGTCCGGCTGGCAAGGCCTCCCCTTCTCCGACGACCCCTGGCAGGAAGGCTTCGCCAAATTCGGATACGGCGACAATAACGAAACCACCACCGTGGGCTTCGGAGAAAACTCATCCTCCAAACACCTCACCACTTACTTCCGCCGCCGCTTCTATCTCGACAACCCCGCCAATTATTCTTCACTCGCGGCCAGCCTCCTCGTCGATGACGGCGCCGTCATCTATCTCAACGGCCTGGAAGCCCGACGGATCAACATGCCCTCTGGAACCATCACCTTCTCGACCCGGGCCTCAAGCTCAATCGGCGGATCGGATGAAGACACCTTCTTCGACCAGACCCTCGATCCAACCAACCTCGTCGCCGGAGAAAACATCATCGTCGTCGAAGTCCACCAAAGCTCACCCACCAGCTCCGACCTCGGCTCCGACCTCGGCTTCGACCTGACCCTCTCCGGCACCGGGTCCGCCCCTCCGGCCACTTCGCCACTCTGGACTCAAACAGCCGGACCAGGCACCGCGACCTTTACCAATGCCCAAGACCCGGCGACCACCGTCAGCTTTGATCAACCCGGAACCTACCTCCTGACCCTCACCACCAACGGACTCTCCGACCAGGTCACCGTCACCGTCGAAAGCCCGCCGGGATATTCCCAATGGGTGGGAGAATTTACGCTCTCAAACAGAGATCCCCTCGCCGATCCCGATCTCGATGGCGTCATCAACCTCCTCGAATTCGCCACCGTCAGCGACCCCTCCGACCAGTCGAGCCGCACAAGCACGACCGTGGCCCCCGATCCCGTTGCGCCCGACGACCTCCTCTTCTCCTACCGCCGCATTCGTGAGATCAATCCCGGAGACGCCAGCGGTGCCACCGGTGACGGATACCGCATCTACGGAATCAACTACACCGTCGAAGTCTCCACCGCTCTCACCAGCTGGCAACCCGCCTCCAGCGTCGTGACCCTGCAAGCCGAAGGCCTCCCCATCGACAACCACGACGGCTCCGAAACCGTCACCCTCCGCCTCACCCCGCCCGCCAACTCCGGCAACCAATGGTTCACCCGCCTCAGGATCGTGCTGGAATAGCTCCCGAACGAGTTCATTTCTCAACAGAGAGCCAATCTCCCAAATGATAGCTGCACCTCCGTAGAGTTGATCGGTATTTCTCAGGTTGAAGCGGACTCCATCGACCGCTGTCAGGCGGTAGCTATGATAGAAAGAACCGGGATGCAAATCAGGCTGGGCGATCAGCTTGAGAACGGCAGGGAGAATCGCTTCGAGCATCCGATGCAACGCTGATCCTTGGTTTGGTTTCTGACTTCATCATGCAGGTTTCGGGGCTTGGCGCAATCCGGTATTGAGAGGACCTTCCACCACTTTTGGCGGCGGCAGCTCCCAACCAGGCAGGCGACGCGTGAACTGCGCCCAGGTCATCGAACGACGCTGGCTGCGGCGGTTGAGCCACTTGCAGAGCATCCGGGTCACCTCGAAGTAATACTTCGCGAGCATCATCGAGTTTCCGATGACGCCGTAGTAATTCCGGTAGCCCAGCAGCTTGCGCCGCAGCACCACCAGCCGCTCGCTCAGTTTTCGGCAACGCACTTTCCAAATCCATTCCTTCATCGCCTTAAGGGCGTTGCGGAACTTCGCCCGGTTCGTCCGCCGCTTTACCATCACGTAGCGCGGGTTGCGCCGCGATCTCGCCCAGTAGAAGTCGAAGCCGAGGAAGGTGAACTTCCCGCTTTGCTCCGACTCCCGCCTGTCGAACCTCACCAACGAACTCTGCTCCCCGGCAATGCGCAGCTCTAACATCCTTGCCAACCAGCCGTGATCCACATTCTCGAAGAAGCCTCTGATGTCGGCCTCCACTACCCAGCGGTAGTCACCTCCGTTGAGGGCTTCGCGCAGTTCCAAACCTTTTCGAACGCTACCGGAGTCCGGGAAGGAGGACTCACTCCCCTTGAATTTCCTGGCGGGTCGCTGTGCGAAGGTGCGAGAGAAGCTTTTCCCTTTCCCTTTCACTTTCACTTTCACTTTCACTTTCACTTTCACTTTCACTTTCACTTTCACTTTCGGACTCCGGGGGACTTTCAGGACCCATCGACCATTTGGATCATGGGAGCGCGGCCGGGTTCAACAATCGTCCGAAACGTCAGATTGATCCGCGGCTCTTTCACTTTCAAACTCTTGGGAATCTGATGCTGCCAAAACTCCTGGGCGCATTTCTTCATGACGAGCAGGCTGCCGGATTCAAGCGGGAGGGAAATCTTCTCTCCTGTCCGCTGGTGCCGAAAATCGAACCGCCGGGTCGCGCCAAAACTCACCGAGGCGATGTCCGGGTTCGTTCCCAACTCTTTTTCGTCATCGGAATGCCACCCCATTCCCTGGCTCCCGTTGGCATAGAAATTCAAGAGGCAGGAATTGTAAGTCGCGCCCGAATGCCCCTCAACGATCTCTTTGATCTCACGAAGCAATGGTGTCCAAATCAAGGCGGTGCGGGTCCGTCCGGAATAGGAGTAATCATAGTTGCGATCTCCATACCACGCCACCTTCCGGGCGGTCACGATACGCTTCCCGAACATCACCACCTCGTCATGCTGCCAGGGAACTTCCGCGCTCAAAGCCTTCAAGTAGCATCCCCTGTCAGCGGGACCAAAGACCACGCCGTGATCAATCGCCTCACCATCGTGAGGGAGAATATTGCGTGGTCGCGGCTCCTCTCCAAAATCAAGAGGCAGGCTGCATGTCTCATCGGGCGTCACGACCCACATCCATAATCGCTCTCTCGATACATGCCACCCGATTCTTGAAGACAACAAGAATGTCGCATTCGCGTGAATTCCACATAAGTTCCCCTCCATGAAACGACGTGGATTTCTCGGAACAGTCGCAGGAACAACGGGCGCCGGATCGCTGACCTTAATCGCTCAGGATGACCTCAAAAAAGACGATCTTGTCAAAAGCCCCGCCGTCCTCATAGCCCCCCGGGCCGATGGCATCGAAGTCGTCTGGGCCGTTTCCGCCCTGGCCCGCGGAAGGGTCGAATGGCGGGACTCCAAAGGCACCTCCGGGGCAGCCGCCGTCGACCACTTCGGCCTGGTCCCCCAAGGCGATGAAATTCTCCGCGTGCGCCTCGATGGCCTCATCCCGGGAACGGATTACGAAGTCCGCACCATCACCGAATCAACCGATCAAAAATCACGGGTAGAAGGCCCGTGGAAAAAGTTCCGCACCCTCAACCCGACTGCCACCACCAGTTCCTTGTGAGGTGGCCCCCGCCTTCGGTGCCAGCGACCCTGTCCAGCCCAAGCGCTTCATCGGCGTCTCCCTCTCCCTCGGACTCCACAATCCCTTCCTCGTCCCCAAGGATCAAGGCGACAACTACACCCCGTCTCCTTACCTCAAATCCCTCCAGGACATCCGCGACAAATTCACCGTCATCTCCGGCACCTCCCATCCCGGAGTAAAGGGCGGCCGTAACGCCGAAGGCTCCATCTTCACCGCCACCAACGTCGCCAAAGGAACCGGCTCCAAAAACACCATCTCGCTCGACCAACTCATGGCCAAGCACCTCGGTCACGCAACCCGCTTCCCATCTCTCGTCGTCAACACCAACAGCGAAAACTCGCCGTCCTACACCGCGAACGGCTCCATGATTCCCGCCATTCCCGACCCGCGCAAACTCTTCGCCACCCTCTTTGTCGACGACAGCCCCCATGCCAAAAAACGCCAGGCCGAAATTGCCAAAGGCGGGAAATCCATCATGGACATCATCCGCAATGAAGCCAAATTACTCGAACGCCAGGTCGGCCCCGGCGACCGCGACAAACTCGACGAATGGTTCACCTCCGTCCGCGACCTCGAAGGCCCGCCTCGAAGCCAACGAAGCCTGGATCAATCGCCCCAAACCCAAAGTCGGCCAAGCACCCGCCCTGCCCGATCGCGACAACGCGCCCGACGTCAACCGCGCCTTCCTCGACATCCTCCTCCCCGCCCTCAAAACCGACTCCACCCGCTTTGCCACCCTCCACTGCACCCACAACTCCGTGCGCGCGCTCGATGGAGTGGACGAGTCCTACCACACCCTTTCCCACCACGGACTGAGTGAGGAAAAACTCGACCAGCTCGCCATCGTCGAGCAAGCCGTCATTGACCGCTGGGCCGACTTCCTTCGCGGCCTCCAGGCGGCGGACCTCCTGGACGACACCCAAGTCATCCTCACCTCCAACCTCGGCAACGCCTCCTCCCACGACAACCGCAACATGCCCGTCCTCTTCGGCGGCGGCTACCGGCACGGTCGCCACCTCGCCTTCGACACCACCAACAACTACCCCCTCCCCAACCTCTACCTCTCGGCTCTCCAAGACCGCGGACTCGAAGCCGAACACTTCGCCTCCTCCACCTCCACCATGACCGGCCTGGTGTAACAATAAGGCGAGCGCGGGGTCGCTGGGCTTCGGAGTGCGTTCGGCTTGCCCCCGCTTTTCAAAAGCAGGGGCAAGCCGAGCGCACTTCAATTCATCGACAACGGTCAGACCGGGCGACGAGGGTCAGCTTCTTTGCAAGGCCTGTCCCGTGAGAACGTTCAAGCCACTTCCAGACCAACGGGCATCAAGCCCTACGCCGCTTCAGGAGCAATCCCATGCCTGACAAGCAGAGCAAGATCGCCGACGACGGCTCTGGTATCAGCGTGACGTTGTTGCTATCGAGGTTGACTGCACCATTGAGCGCGAGCAGACGGCCCTCTATGTCAGCACCCGTGGTGGCCGTTATGGTGGCTTCGGCGATAATCGTCCCGGCGAAGCTTGATGAGATGCCAAGGGTCGCAGATGAGCCTACCCTAAAAAAGACATTCCCAGCGTTAGCTCCATTAATCAATGAAATGTCCGAGCCCGAACTGGTGGTCAAGGTGCTTCCGATCAGGAAAACGTAGTCCCCCGCCCCATCCAAGACCAACGTCCCCGTCAGTGCTGCACTGGTATCGAAATTAAAGATGCCGGGGGTCAGCGTTTGACCGAGATCCTGTCCAGTCAGATCGACAGTCGGCGCCAGCAGCCCGAGGTCATTGTAGGTTTGCTGCGCATCTGCCCGGGCTGCGTTTGCCGAAGTATCGTTCGTATGGGTGGCCCCGATTGTTATCCCCGGAGGAAATCCGGTGATGGCAGTTCCCGGAGCCACTCCCAAGTCCCCCGTGATCACGGTAGGTCCAGTATTGGTTACCTCTGAGGAGCCCAAAACCGCATAGGAACTCGCGGATCCAAGCGAGATACTCGCTGCGCCAGCGTCGGATTGGAAAAGGATGAGGCCGGCCACGCCCGCTATTGTAGATTGGTATATTTTCATTTTATGGGGTTTTTTCGTTTTCGTTTTCGTTCTCGTTTCTTGTCATTCGTCGTCAAAGCGGCACGGAATGGGTCCACCTTGGCTTTAAGTCTCAAACATAGGCCATCGGTCCCGAAAGATCAATGGGGTAATACCCTACCGTTTCTTGTCATTCGCCGTCAAGGCGTCAAAGCGGCATGGAATGGGTCCACCTCGGCTTTATGTCTCAAACATAGGCATCGGTCTCGAAAGGTCAATGGGGTAAGACCCTACCACTTTCCTCAATTTCGCGGGAATGAGCTTTGATCTCCTCAACCGGACCACAGAGGGATTGCTCGTGACCGACACCCCCTCGCCACGAGGCAACGCTTTCCGAAGACGCATCCTGGAACAAGATCGTCCCTTTCGTTTGTTTCCTCATGCACGGCCACCAGCATCCTGGCGACTCTTTTTCCAGAATCCCTTGCTCCCAAAATTGGAGTAGGCATTTTGAAATCGCAATTGCGCTCACTTCCCCACGCACCCACCATCACTCCATGACCGATCAGAATCCCTACGCCGCTCCCGAATCAACCGCCGTCCCCGCCACCGACGACATCGCCCGTCAGATGGAAGGTCTGCAATGGCCCCTCAAGCTCTCGTTCAAAATCCTCGCTCTCGCCAGCCAGGCCACCGTCACCGATTCCGCCGACCGGGTCGTCTGCTTTACCAAGCAGAAGATGTTCAAGTTCCGCGAACACGTCGAAATCTTCACCGACAAAAGCAAAACGACCCTCCTGGCTGAGATTAAAACGCAAAAAGTCATCGACTGGTCCGCCCGCTACTTCTCCACCGATGCCCAAGGCACTGAAATTGGCTCCGTCGGCAGACGCGGCTGGAAAAGCATCTTCAAAGCCCACTACGATGTCTTCAACCCCGGTGACGACACCTCCGATTACACCATCCGCGAGGAAAACCCCGCCTCCAAATTCTTCGACGGCATCCTCGGCGGCATCCCCGTCGTCGGTCTCCTCACCGGCTACCTTTTCCACCCCCGCTATGGTGCCACCAAAACCGGCGGCCAAACCTCGATGCGCCTCACCAAACAGCCCGCCTTCCTCGAAGGAAAATTCATCGTCGAAAAGCTCAACAACGAACTCACCCCGCGCGAAGAACTCAACCTCATCCTCTCCTTCATGATGATGATCATGCTCGAGCGCAAGCGAGGCTAAGCGGCTCCTACAATCCCCCCGCCCTGAAGGGACGGCCGCGCAAAGCCCAGGGTTTCAACCCTGAACCCGCCTCAACCGCCGACTTCATCAATTCTTTCATACAATTAGATCTCCCCATCTTTCCCCCAATCGTCCAATCCGCTTTTCTTGCGAAGAATTTCATCACTCTTTGATCGCTTTTCGGCCTCAAGAACGGTTCTCTTTCGGGAATCGTTTTTTTATGATGCGCCCAACCATTCTGCTCTTTCTTCTCCTCCTCCCACTTACCGGCCAGGAAAACTGGCCCGCCTTCCGTGGGGCTGACTCACGCGGGGTTTCAGAAAATCCCGATCTTCCCGACACTTGGTCCAGCACCGAGAACGTGGCCTGGAAAACCGACATCCCCGGCCGGGGATGGTCGAGCCCGGTCATTTGGGGCAAACGGGTCTTCCTCACCACCGTCGTCAATCTGGAAGAAACCGAGAACCCGAAGAAAGGCCTCTACTTCGGGGGCAACCGGCCCGCCATTCCGGACTCCATTCACCTCTGGAAAGTCCTCTGCCTCGACCTCAACTCCGGAAAAATCCTCTGGGACAAAGAAGTCCATCGTGGCAAACCCAAGTCCTCCATCCATCTCAAAAACTCCTACGCCTCCGAGACCCCCGTCACCGATGGCAACCATCTCTACTGCTACTTCGGCAGCCAGGGGCTCTATGCCCTCGACTTCGAAGGCAACCTCATCTGGTCCCGCGACGTCCCGGCCTACAAGACGCGCTATGGCTGGGGCACCGCCTCCTCCCCCGTCCTCCACAAAGACCGCCTTTATTTGGTCAACGACAACGAAGAGGAGTCCTCCCTCCTCGCCCTCCAAAAAGAGACCGGCAAGGAAGTCTGGAAAACGCCTCGCCAGGAAAAATCCAACTGGTCGAATCCCTACATTTGGCAAAACGAACAACGCACCGAAATCGTCGTCCCCGGATCCGGCCGCACCCGTTCCTACGATCTCCTCGGTCAAGAACTCTGGTCCTTCGAAGGGATGTCCAGCATCACCATTGCCACCCCTTATTCACACGATGGCTTGCTCTACCTCTCCTCCGGCTACGTCGGCGACAAGTCCCGCCCCATCTATGCCATCCGCCCCGGCGCCCAGGGAGACATCTCAGTAGACGCGAAAGACACCTCCAACGATTTCGTTGCCTGGAGCAACTGGAAATCCGCCCCCTACAATCCCTCGACCCTCCTCTATCGGGATCAACTCTACATCCTGCTCGACCGTGGATATCTCTCCGCCGTCGATCCCAAAACCGGAGCGGAAATCTACCCAAAACAACGCCTCCCGGGTTCCACCGGATTCACGGCCTCGCCCTGGGCCTACCAAGGAAAAATCTTCTGCCTCAACGAAGACGGCGGCACCAATGTGTGCAAAGCCGGAAAGGAATTCGAGCTCCTCCACACCAACCCACTCGCCGAAGACGACATGGGCATGGCCACTCCCGCCATCGCCGGCAAAAGCCTCCTCATCCGCACCTCCGCCCGCATCTATTGTATCAGGAAGTGACCTCCTCTGGCGTGGGAGTGTCGTAAGCGCCTAGAAATTCGACACCTCCAACGATTTTTCATCGCCAGATGGGCGGAAGAACCAAGCTAATTTTCCAGTTGGTCTGCGGCGTCCTCAAGAGCCTCCAACACTTCCCGCACACCCGCAGGATCCACCTCCTTGTCCGTCCCCTGCAAAAAATCAAAGGCGGCCTCCACCCGCTGCAACGGAAAGCGTGCCAGCGCGGTAGTCAGTCGATGCCGGATCGCGGCGCAGGATTTTTTGAACTCCTCACCGCCACCCTCCACCCCAACGAACTGCCGGAGTTCCCCCGCCGCTTCTCGAAATTCCCGCGCCAGCAACCCGGCTAGCCGCCCTGCCCTGGCCGGATCATCAGGATGAATCTCCCGCAATGCCTGACTGAAATCCGAAGAGGTAAACCGATCCAAGACATCCAGGATCTGCTCCTTAGGGTAGGGCTTGAGAATCACTTCAACAATCCCGGCCCCCCGAAGCTGGCGATCAGTCTTCGCCGACGACTGCGCGGTCACCGCAATCACCGGACACTCCGGACTGAGCTTCAAAATCTCTCTCGCAAGTTCCGCACCCGAAAGATCCGGAAGCTGAAGGTCCACCATGACCAAATCAAAATCTTCCCCGCCAAAGCATTCTAAAGCCTCCCCGGCAGTTCCCGCGCAAGTTAATTGCACTCCCGTCCCTTCCAAAGTCAGCCTCATCACCTCCTGGTTCGAAGGCGTATCCTCGGCATAAAGAACGCGAAGTTCTTTCTGAAACTTCCGCGCGGCAGACTTTCTCCGACCCGGGGTCCGGACCCTCTCCATCGAGCGGGGATAGGGCAGACCAAAGAGAAACTCCGCCCCTCCCGCAGCCGGACATGCCAGGCTCAGACTCCCTCCTTGCTGCACGATCATCTCCCGCGAAACCGACAAGCCCAGCCCCGCACCCGGCGCGGTCGCATCAGCCCCCGCAACCCGTGAAAAAAATGGCGAAAAAATCCTCTCCCGGTCCTCTTCACGAATCCCCGGCCCGGTATCAACAACCCGCCCCACCAACTGGCTCCCATCATGCCCGAGTGATAATTTCACAAAGCCCGCCCCAGTAAACTTGATCGCATTGTTCAAAAGATTATTCATCACCTGGCGCAAGCGCACCGCATCACCACGGACCACCAGAGTTTCCGGCACCTCCAATTCCAACGCCAAATTTTTTCCCATCGCGATCGGCTTCAGGGTCGCCATGACCTCCCTTGCAACCTCGGCCGCATCAAAGTCTCCCGCCTCGTATCGCATCACCCCCTCCTGCAAGCGGGTGTAGTCGAGCGCGGTATTCAGGAGAGTCATCAGGTTGTCCGAGGAGGACCTCAACGACTTCACAATTGGCTGCTGCCTTGCCAGCGGATCATTCTCCTCAAGCACCCGGATCAAGCCCACCACCGCATTCATGGGCGTGCGGATTTCATGACTCATCACCGCCAGAAAATTCTCCTTCGCCGCCTCCGCCGCCTCGGCATCGTGCCGGGCGCGCTCCAACTCTTCAACGTGCCCGCCCACCTTGGCCGCCATTTCCTGAAACCGCTCGATCGCCACCCCGATCTCATCCCGCCCCGCATCGACAAGCGCTACCCCATCCCGCTCCTCCTTCCCGTCGAACCTCCGCAAGGCCTTCGCCAGCCGCCCCAGCCTCCGCGCAAAGGGCCACGCAATAAGGAGCGCCACCCCGGCCCCAGCCATCGTCGCGACCAAGGTCGTCCAGATCCCCCGCCAACGGGAATGCTCCAATTGCGGCCGCCACGCCGCATCCGTCAAGGCCACTCTCACCACGAGATCGCGCCCCGGCCAATGCCCCTCCGAAACCAGCCGCTCCTCACTCAATTCCCCGTTTCCCTCTCCCGCTGCAAAACGAACCCCATGCCCCAAGTCCGAAGCAAAGGTCGCGCCCTCATCAGGGTGCATTAAAAAATCCCCCTTCTCATCAGCCAGATAAATCTCCGACCCCGGCGAAGCGAGATCCTCCAACTCCGCGAAGAGAAGCCGAAGGTCCGCATTGATAATAAGCATCACCTGCCGCCCCGGAAGCCTCCCGATCTTAATGGCCGCCCGAATCGTCGGGAGATGCGGAACCGAGATCTCGCCGAAATCCCGGTTGAGATTGATCTCCGAAAAATAGACCTCGTCTTGCGGAAGCGCGAGCGCCTCCTGAAAATAACTCCGCCCTCCCTTCTCTTGAAGCTGCTCGCGCGGAGTCACCACCAACTCCTCGCCAAGGCGGTCCAGGCGCAAAATCTCCCGTCCCTTCCCAGATCCACCGATCTCCAGGAGCCTCATTTGAATATACGTCGGCTTCCCTGCAAAGACTGCGCGGAAGCCATCCTCTACCAAGGTCCGCCATTGTCCCTCTTCCACCGTCCCACGGGTCTCCAAAAACTCGGCCACCACCGGAGAACGCGAAGCCGACCGCCCATCCTCGCCAAGAGTTCGCAGCCAGGTATGGAGCCGGAGTTCAATGACCCGCGCATCCTGTTCCACCGTTTGCCGCAGACTCCCCAAAAGTTGATGCCGGGCATCCCGATGGGCAAACCAACCGGAGAGCCCCACCGCTCCGCCCAGGACAACCGCCCACACCACCGCAAAACGCACCGCGAAGGATTGCTTCCAAGTGACTTCGGAATGGCTGGACGGACGAACTTTCAAATGACCCCTGAAGTCTGCACAGACCGGCACCACCTGGCAATTTCCAGATTGCCTCAAGACACCATTCATCCCTTGGCCCCGCCAAACCAGCCATTCGTCCCGCCGGGGAACCCATTCATCCATCGACGCGTGATCCCACCTCCTTCCCAGGTGTATGAATTCCGCGATCATGGCAATCTTATCCACCTTCCGCCTCGCCGCTCTCTGCTGCACCGCCGCAGCCATTCTGGGTGTCTCCTCTCCCGGCGCCGAAGCCCAAATCGTCCCCGACTTGAAACCCGGTGACCACAAGGCCTCCGCCGCCTACCAATGGCTCGAGATCGTCCTCGAAGCCTCCGCCCGCGACGTCGAACGCGTCGGTGCCATGCCCACCATCCTCTCCCGACAAATGGCCATCCCTTGCACCGCGATGTTCGATGCCTGGGCCGCCTACGACGACAAAGCCGTCGGCATCACCCACGGAGGAAAACTCCGCCGCCCCGCCAACGAGCGCACCCTCGAAAATCGGGAAACCGCCATCGCCTACGCCACCTACCGCACCTCCGTCGACCAACTCCCCCACTTCGAAAAATACCTCACCAAGGAAATGGAAAAAATGGGCTACGATCCCAACGACCAATCGCTCGACACCACCACCGCCGTCGGCATCGGCAACACCATCGCCCAAACCCTCCTCATCCAACGCCACCACGATGGCGCCAACCAACTCGGAGACGAAATCGGCTCCGACGGCGAACCCTACTCCGACTACACCATGTATCGCCCGGTCAATACTCCGGACAAAATCACCGACCCCGACCGCTGGCAGCCCATCCCCTTCGTCAATGAAGACGGCTCCACCTTCGCCCCCGGCTTCCTCACTCCGCACTGGTACCGCGTCAAACCCTTCGGCCTCGAAAGCGCCCATCAATTCCGCCCCGGTCCCCCACCCCTCGTCGGCGACAACCAACTCCTCAAGGAAGTCCTGGAATGCATCGACCTCAACGCCTCCCTCACCCCCCAACAAAAAGCGATCGTCGAGTTCATGCGCGACGGCCCCCGCTCCACCGGCCAATCCGGCCACTGGCTCCGCTTCGCCATGGCCGTTTCCCAACGCGACAAAAATAATCTCGATCGCGACGTGAAACTCTTCTTCGCCATCGGCAACACCGCCCTCGACTCCTTCATCGCCGCCTGGGACGCCAAGCGCTACTACGACTCCTCCCGCCCCTGGACCCTCGTGCGCTACTACTTCACCGGCAAAACCATCCAAGGATGGGCCGGCCCCGGCAAAGGCGTCATCAACATCCCCGGCGAACAATGGCACCCCTACTCCCCCGCCAACTTCGTCACCCCGCCCTTCCCCGGATACGTCTCCGGCCACAGCGCCATCAGCGGAGCCTGCGCCCGCATGCTCACGCACTTCACCGGCAGCGACCACTGCGGCCTCATCGAAGCACGCCAGGCCGGCGAAATCACCGAGCAAGGATTCAGCTGTGAAAAAATGCAACAACTCCACGGCAAATCGCTCGCCGAAATGATCGGCGGCGAACACGCCTCCTGCGAGATCACCCTCCAGCTCCCCACCTTCACCGAGGTTGCCGAACTCGCCGGCCTCTCCCGCGTCCTCGGCGGATACCACATCCAGGCCGACAACATCGAAGGCCTCAAACTCGGCCGCAAGGTCTCCGATCACCTCTGGCCCAAAATCCAGCAATACTTCGACGGCACCGCCACCAACTAACCTTCCTCAAGGGTGCCCCCAATCCCACTGCCCGCCCCCCCCGGGCAGCGGGAACCCCTTCCCAACCTCAGAGCACCTGACTTCGACGGATGACGCTTCGTGCTGAATGCTGCTGGCTACAGGGTTTGGGTGATTTTCAGGAAAACCGGAACAGGAAAGGGCATTGACTGTGGCATGATGCCCATTTTCTCCCACCAAGAGGATGATCTGGATTCTTTCCGCACCATCACCTGTCAGCTCTACATCAATGGCAGCGCCGGGCCGACCCAGATCGCAGAGGCCTTTGGCATCAAGGTCCAGGCCCTCAAACGATGGGTCAAACGTTTCCGCGAAAAAGGCTCCAACACCTTCTACCGTCCACCCGAAACACGAGGAAATTCCACCGTCCTGACCCCGAAGGTTCGCACCAGAGCCCAGTTCCTCCTCGACACCGGGGCGAGCGTTTCAGAGACGGCCAGGGAGCTCGGGCATCGGCTACGATACGGTGCGCAAGACGACCCGACGGACGACGCACAACCCGCCCCGGGCCTGCCGTCCGTCGAAGTCAGGTGCTCTGAGACTAGGATCAATAGCACTCGGTAGAGCGAAGGATTGGCAGAACTTTTGACTGCGGCGAGGATCGCCGCTTTCAATCGGACGGCAGGGCGC
>Ga0209390_10001361_pt1 | contig 47696 bp, 24 predicted proteins | sample BON01_FD_187212 | JGI IMG/M metagenome (GOLD analysis project Ga0209390, IMG submission 187212) | Freshwater microbial communities from Lake Bonney liftoff mats and glacier meltwater in Antarctica - BON-01 (SPAdes) (version 2) | ecosystem: Environmental > Aquatic > Freshwater > Ice > Glacier...
TTACGTCCCCCCGACCGCACGCGCGCTCGCAAGTTGTATGTGTGTAATCGACGGAACAATCGGCGCGAGTGAGTGTCCGTCTTGTTCGCGTGTGCGTTGTGGTCCTTTCTTCTTCAAAAAAGAGGGAGGGGGCAGCGCGGGCGGGCGAGGCGCGTTTCCTCAGGCGGCCGTTCCAGACTGGGGGGCCTTTTGGCGTTCCGCGCATGTGCGAGAAGAAGGGGGAAAACAAACGGGAGCGGTGGAAACACACACGTGCAAACAAGAGAGGGCGCAACATGCGAGGGGCGGCTCGCCGTAAAGGGCGGCGGCGAAATAAAGGGCATTCGTTTAGGTCGGAATTGTTTTGATTTTTGTTTTTCGGGGGGGCGGCGCGCGGCAAAAGCGAGAGAGGAAGCGGGAGCGCGCCTGGTTGTTGTTGTTGTTGTTTTTCCACAAGACGAAATACAAACCCGAAGGGTGGGAAGGGGGGGGTGGGATCAGCGGCGCGTCGCCGGCGGCGGCGGCGGCGCGAGCGGCGCGGGCGCCATGGGCCGCGCCGAGGGGGCGCCGTCCAGCCCCCCCCCCGGGCCGTGGTGCCCGTGCGGGAAGGCCGGCGTCGCCGCGGGCGGCGGCAGCGCCGTGGCCGCGCCCGCCAGCGCAAAGGCGGGCGTGGCGGCGGGCGGCGGCATGGCGGCGGCGGCCGCGGGCGCGCGGCGCGGGGGCGGGCGCATGGCGCCGCCGCCTCCTGCCGCCTGCTGCTGCTGCTGCCCGTGCCGCGGCTGCTCCTCCTCCCCCCCACCTTCCTGGGCCCCGCCGCCGCCCGCTGCCGCCGCCCCCGCCTGCGCCTGCGCATGTGCCGCCGCCGCCTGTGCCGCCGCGCTCTGCAGCGCCGCCATGCCTGCGCCCGCGTCCTGCTTGCGGAACTCGGTGAGCGTCGGGTAGATGTTCTCAAACGCCTGGTAAATCTCCGACCGGTGCTTGGCCCCCGTCAGCACCACCTTGCCCGACACGAACACCAGCAGCACGATCTTGGGCTGCTTCATCCGGTAGATCAGTCCGGGAAACAGCTCCGGCTCGTACGTCGCAAAGTAGCCGTGCGCGTACGCCAGCCCCTCGAGGCGGATGGGAAAGCGCACGTCGCACGACCCCACGATGTTCTGGATCTTGAACTCCTGGAACTCGGCCTCCTGAAACCCGAGCTTTTGCACGATGCGGCAGTACTTGCGCGCGGCCAGGCGGGCGTCGGCCTCGCTCTTGGCGCCCGTGCACACCATCTTGCCGCTGCCGAAGATCAGGGCCGTGGTCTTGGGCTCGCGGATGCGCATGATGACGGCGGCGAAGCGCTGTTTGCGGGGGGTGGTGGGGGTGGGTGGGGGTGGGGGTGGGCGAAGGGGTCGTTTTTCGTTTTTCGTTTTTCGTTTTTCGTTTTTTTTCGAGCAGAGGGGCGTTTTGGCGCGCCCTCTCTCTCTCTCCCCATCGCTCTCTCCGCCCTCCCTGCTGCGCCATCTCTGCTCCTCTCACCTTGGGGTTGTACTCGGCGTTGCGGGCGTGCAGGGCGATCTGCTTAAGGTCGAGCGGCACCCCAAAGTTGACCGTGGCCACCACGTTTTGCAGCTGCGGCACGATCCCGGACGGGTGCACGTTGCGGTCGACGCCGGCGTCGGCCGCCGCGCCGCCGGCGGCGGCAAGGGCGGGCGGCGCGCCGGCGCCGGCCGACGACGATGGGCCCGCGCCGCCGCCGCTGCCGCTGGCTCCTGCTGCTGCTCCGGCGTCCATTCCTCCGCTCGCCGCTCGCTGCTCGCACGCCTCGGGCGCGTGCCACGGGTCCGCCGCCCTCAGGGAGAGCGCCCCTGCCCTCGCTCGGTCGCGCCCCCGACGAAACGGGAGCAAAGACTCTTCCTCTGACTTGCCTCCCTCTCTCTCTCACTCGCCCTCTTTCTCTCCGTGCTCTGCGCGGCACGCTCAGAGGGAGCGGCGAGAGAGAGGAAACGCTGCCGCCGCAGCCGCAGCCGCGTGCGTGTGGGCGTGTGGCGGCGCGTGGCGGAGAAGGGGCGCGGAGGGGACAAAGCTTTGACGAAGAGTGCTTCAATTGTCTTTTGCTCCACTTCCGCCCGCTGCTATGTCGTCGCTTCTCCGCTGCTGCTGCTGTTGAGAGGATAGGGGGTGGAGCCCGAGAGGCGCTTAGTGTGTGTGTGTCTCTCGCTGCTCTCCCTCGTTTCTCCTCTGAAGAGGGAGGGAGAGAGGGAGAGGGGGAGGGGTTAGAGCAAAACAAAGTCAGGGATCGATTTTGCCTCATCTTGTGCCCCTCGACCGCCCTCCTCCCCCCCCACCCCACCTCCACGCACAATGCCGAAACGCACCACATCCAAGGCTGCCCTCCAGCGCCTGCCTGCCCCCTTTAGTTTCTCGTAGTTCAAGTGACTCCCCCCCCGACCTCGACCCTCGCGTTTTCCTCTCCCCTCCCTGAACACCAAAAAGCACGAGAACGCCGCGCGCCTTGGCGCGCGCGCGGCTCCGTTTCGCGGGCGCGGAATCCCGACTCTGGAAAAAGGGGGGGCGACCCCTCTGATGGTACGATTCAATTGACGGCGAGGCGACGGCCTCCTCGTCTGGCAGACAGCGGGAGGAAGAAGCTGGAGGGGGTGGGAGGGGGGCCTCGCCTCCGCCCGGGCCATCGCCCGCCCGAGCCTCCTCGACCCTCCGAATGCGTAGGAACGATTTTTGACGTCCGTTTCTGCTGACGGCGTCATAGATTGCGCGCAGATGCGCTCTGGAGACGACAGGCGCGGGCGCCAAAAAAAACACCTCCTACTCCTTCATCGACGACAGACGCGCGCGCCCGCTGAAACCCCTTCCCTCCCCATCCGCCCCACCCCCATCGACCTCGTCCACCCCACAGGCGCGCCGCCCCCGAAAGTAAACCGGGGGCCTCAACCCGCGCGGGAACCAGCACGAATGCCGCGCAAGCGGCCCGCGGCCGGGCCGGCCGGCGGCGGCGGCGGCGGCATCGACGCGTCGGCGGCCGCGCCGCGCGGCGCCGGCGGAGGGCAGCCGCCGGGACAACAGCAACAACCGCAGCAGCAACACCAACAAGCGCCGGCCGACCTGCGGCACGTGGCGCCGCGCAGGAGTGCCGGCGCCGGCGGGCCGTCCGCGTCGGCGGCGGCCGCCGCGGCGATGGAGGCATCAGCAGCAGGCGGCGGGCGCCTGCGGAGACCGTGGGGCAGCTTCGGCGGCGGCGGCGGCGGCGGCGGCGGCGGCGGCGGCGGCGGTGACCCCGCGGCGGCGGCGTCGCCCGCCGCCACGGCCGGCCGGGCGCCGACCTCGCCCATCCTGGCGGCGGCGATGATGATGATGGCGGCGGAGGGGATGCCCGAGGGCGGCGGCGCCGAGTACAACGGCGGCGACAACTCGGCCGCGCCCGCCGTCGCCGTGACGACGCTGCCGCCGGGCAGCGGCGCGGGCGGCGGGGCCGCGGGCGGCGGCGGCGCGGCGTGGCCGGCCGCCCAGGCGCCCCCTCCGCCCCAGCCGCCGCTGCCGGCGCCGCCGCCGCCCCAGCAGTTCCCGCCGCCCATCCCGGCCACGGCCGCGCAGCAGCAGCAGCAGCACCAGCACCAGCAGGCGGCGCAGGCGGCGCGGGCGGTGATGGCGGCGGCGGTGGCGGCCCTCGGCGGGCACCAGCAGCAGCAGCAGCAGCAGCAGCAGCAACAGCGACAACAGGGCGGCAGCGGCGGCGGCGCGGCCGAGCGCCGGCGGAGCGGCACGTCCCGCCTCATGGAGGACGACGAGGAGGACGAGGACGACGACGACGACCCGATGGGCTCGGACGACGACGAGGAGGAGGCCGGCGGCAGCGGCGCGGGCGGCGCCAAGGACCAAGGGGACGGCGGGGGCGGCGGCGGCGGCGGCGCAGGCGGCGGCGGCGGCAGCGGGCGGGGGCGAGGGCGCCCTCGCGCCGCGGGGGCCGGTGGCGGCGGCGCGAGCGCAGCCAGCGGCGCAGCAGCGGCCGGGTCGGGCGCGGCAACAGCAGGCGGCAACGACGGCGGGCCGCGGGCCGCCGCCGCCGCCGCCGCCGCAGCAGCAGCATCCCGCCGCCCGCGCGTGCACCTGCAGGGACGCTTCAGCGGCCGGCTCGCCACCAAAGGCGACGAGCACCGGCTCGCCGACGAGTGCCGCCTGCTGGGGCCGCTGCTGGGCGGCGTCGGCCGCCGCGGCGAGGGCTCGCGCCTGACCCTCGCGCGCATCGTGCGCGGAGTCGCCTCGGGGGACGTGCGCCGCCACTGCGAGGCGCGCGAGCGCGCGCTGCGCGAGGCGCGCGTCGAGCTCGAGCGCGTGATGATGGCGGTGACGGTGGCGGCCGCCGACAACGCGCAGCTGCGCGCGCTGCTGGGGTCGTCGGGCGCGGCGGCGCCGCCCCTGCCCGGCCCCGAGTCGGCGGCGGTCGCGGCGGGCGGCGGCGGCGGCGGCAGCATCGGCGCCGTCGCCGCCCCCGGGCTGCCGCCGTTGCCCGCGGCTGCGGGTGGGATGGGCGGCGACGCGGGCGAGGCGGCGGCGGCCGGGGCGGCGGCGGCGGCGGCGGCGGCCGCCGCCGCCGCCGGCAGCGGTGTGCCGGGCCGCCCCTCGTCCGCGGCCGGGGGGGCGGTGTCGCAGGCGCTCGCGGGCGAGATCGACGCGGCCATGGCGGTGGCGGCCGCAGCGGCCGCGGTGCAGCAGCATCACCAGCACCAGCTGCAGATGCAGCAGCAGCAGCAGCAGCAGCAACAGGCCCAGCAGCAGCAGCAGCAGCAGCAGGCGCAGCAGCAGCAGCACCAGCACCAGCAACAGCAGCAGCACCAGGCCGCCGCCGCCGCCGCCGCCGCCGCCGCCGCCACACACGCGGTCGTCGCGTCCAAGGTCGCCGCGATGCAGGCGCACCAGCAGCAGCAGCACCAGCACCAGCAGCAGCAGCACCATGCCGCGACGGCCGCGGCGGTTGCCGCGTTGCACCAGCACCAGCAGGCGGCGGTGGCGGCTCAGAACCAGCAGCAGCAGCACCAGCAGCAGGCGCAGCAGCAGCAAGCGCAGCAGCAGGCGCAGCAGCAGCAACAACAGCAGCAGCAGCACGTTGCCATGGCCGCCGCGGCCGCCGCCGCGCACGCCGCGCACGCCGCGCACCAGCACCAGCAGCAGCACCAGCACCAGCAGCAGCAGCACAACAACAGCGGCCTTTCGCCGATGATGCAGCCGGGCGGCGGAGGGGGCGCGCCGACGGCCTCTGGCGGCGGGCCCGGCGGCGGCGGCGGCGGCGGCGGCGGCCTCGGCCCGCCGAGCGCGTCGCCGGCCATGGCTGCCGCGGCCGCGGCCGTGGCCGCCGCCGCGCACCATCACCACCACCAGCACCACCAGCAGTCGCTCCACCACGCGGCGGCCACGCAGACGGCCAGCGGCAGCCTGGCGCCGAGCCCGCCCTTTGCGTCGCTCGCCGTCGCGGGCACGCCGCCGATCGGCGGCGGCGCTGGCGCCGGCGGGCCGTCACCCTCGGCCGCCGTTGCGCACGCCGCGGCCGTCGCCGCGCACGCCGCCGCCGCCGCCGCCGCGCCGCCCATCGGCCTCGCTGCGGCCGTCACGTCCGCGGCGAGCGGCGGCGCCAACGGAGCGGCAGGCCACGGCGGCAACAGCAACGGCGGCGGCAGCGGCGGCGGCAATGGCGGCAACGGCAGCGGCGGCGGCGGCGGCAACGGCGGCGGCGGCGGCGGCGACTCCCACGCGGCCGCCGCGGCCGCCGCCGCCACGCAGGCCGTCGTCACCAAGGCCCACGCCGACTCGCTGCACGCCACCGCTCACGCCCACGCCCAGCGCGCGCAGGAGGCGTCCCACGCCGCCCACAGCTACCGCGGCACGGCGCAGGCGCTGGCGCAGCAGCACGGCGCCACGGTGCAGCAGATCGAGGCGGTGCGCTCGGTGGCCAGCGCGCAGATGGCCGACCCGGCGGCGGCGGTCCCGCCGCAGGCGGTGGCGGCGCACGCCGAGGCCGAGGTGCACAAGCTGCAGGTGGCGGCGCAGGCGCAGGCGCAGGCGGCCATCGAGGCGCAGGCGGCCGCGCAGCGCGCTGAGGCGGAGCAGCACGCGCACGCGCACGCGCAGGTGCAGGCGCAGGCGCAGGCGCAGCACCTGGCGCAGCGCGCGACGACGCTGGCGCAGCACGCCGAGGTGCTGTCGGGGGCCGCCGTGCAGGTGCAGCAGGCGCAGCAGCAGCAGCAGCAGGTGCAGCAGCTGGCGCACCAGCAGCAGCAGCAGCAGCAGGCGCAGCAGCAGCAGCATCAGGCGCAGCAGGCGCAGCAGCAGGCGCAGCACCAACAGCAGCAGCAGCAGCAGATGCAGCACCAGCTGCAGCAGCACCATTCCGGCGACGCGGCGGTGGCCGCGGCCGCGCACTCGGCGGCCGTGGCGGCGATGCACCGCGTCGCGTCGTCGGCAGGCCTGGCCGCCGCCGCCGCTGCTGCTGCCGCCGCCGCGCCGCCGCCTCTGCCGCAGCCGCTGCTGCCGCCGCCGCCGCCGCCGCCGCCACCCGCGACGGTGCTGGCCCCGCCGCTGCTGCCGCCTCCGCCGCCGCCGCCGGGCGTGCACGCGATGATAACGACGCAGATGTCGGTCGGCGGGCACCCTTCGGCGGCCAGCCCCGTGGCCCTCACGGGCAGCGGCAGCTTCGGCGCCGCTTCGTCGGCCGCCGCCGCCGCTGCTGCCGCCGCCGCCGCCGTCGCCGCAGCGGGCTCGACCGCGGACGGCGCCGTGCAGATCCACCTGCAGCAGCAGCATCAGCATCAGCAGCAGCAGCAGCAGCAGCAGCACCACCACCACGCTGCCGTGGTGGCGGCGATGGCCGCGGCGGCGGGCATGGCGCCCCATGCCCCCGCGCTGAGCGGGGGCCCCGCGAGCGCCGGCCCGACGCCCGGCGGCATGTCGGGCGGCGGTGGCGGCGGCGCTGCCGTGGTCGGGGCGCTCGGTGCGCCGGACGCTACGGCCATGGCCATGGCGGTCGCGGCGGCGGCGGCGCACCAGCAGCACGTGCAGCACCAGCAGCAGGCGCAGCATCAGCAGCAGCAGCAGCACCAGCACCACCAGCAGCAGCAGCAGCAGCAGCAGCAACAGCAGCAGCAGCAGCAGCACCAGGCCGTCGCCGCCGCGGTGGCGGCGGGCGCGGCCGGGCTGCCGCCGCTGCCGCCGCTGCCGCCCAACGCCGCCGCCGCAGCCGCAGCCGCCGCAGCCGCGGCCTCGGCTGCCAGTGGCGGCATGCCCGCCATCACGCGTGAGGGCTCGCTCATCTCGCTCAGTGGAGGCATGGCCCCGGGCGGCCCGGGCACGGCCGCCAGCGCCGCCGCCGCCGCCGCCGCCGCCGCCGCCGCTGGGCTCGCCGGCCTCTGCCCCCCGACGGCGCGCTCCGACAGCACGGGCTCGCTTCACGCGGTCGCCGCCGCGGCCGCCGCCGCCATGCACCAGCAGCAGCAGCACCAGCAGCAACAGCATCAGCACGCCCAGCTGCAGCAGTTGCAGCAGCAGCAGCAACACCAACAACAACAGCAGCAGCAGCAGCACCAGCACCAGCAACAGCACCAGGCCGTTGCGGCCGCCGCCGCGGCCGCCTACGCCGCCGCCGCCGCGCACGCCGCCGGCGCGACGCCGCCCGACTATCACCAGCAGCAGCAGCAGCAGCAGCAGCAGCAGCAGCAGCAGCCGGGCGGCTACCTGGGCGCGCCGCCGCAGGTCTCTCCCGCTGACGCTGCGGCCCTGGCGCACCACCACATGCACCAGCAGGCGCAGGCGCAGGCGCAGCAGCAGCAGCAGCAGCAGCAGCACGCTGTGATGGCCGCCGCCGCCGCCGCCGCCGTCGCGGCCGCCGGCGGCAACGGCAGCAACGGCGGCGCCGGCGCCGGCCACATCGGCATGCTTCCGCCGATTCCCCCCGTCGCCGGGGGGCACCTGCCCCTTCCGCTGCCAGCCGCCACGGGCGCCGCCGCCGCCGCCTCGGCCGCCGCCGCCTCGGCCGCCGCCGCGCTCCCCCCGCTGCCCCCGGGCGCGACAGGGATGACGCCCCTGGCGCCTTTGCTCGGCGGCGGCGGCGGCGGCGCCGCCGGCGTTGGCGGCGGCGCCGGCAACGGCGGCGCCGCCGACACCCCGGTGGGCGCGACGCTCGCGAGCCTCGGCACGGCCACGCCCGGCGGCGGGCTCGGCGACCCGATCGAGGCGGCGCTGCGGCGCACGGCGAGCATTGCCCCGCACGCGGGCGGCGCGCCCATGGCGCCGCCCGAGCCGCTCGGGCCGGGCGCGGCCGGGCCGGGCCCGAGCGGCGGCGGCGGCGGCGGCGCCGGCGCTGGCGGCGGCGCCGGCGGGCCGCTCATGGCGCCCGCCGCCACGGGCGCGGCGGCCGCCGCCGCGGTCGCCAGCTACGGCCCGCCACTGCAGCTCGACCCGGACGCGGTCGACGTGATGATCCTCGCGCCCACGCCCAGCATCGTCGGCATCGGCGCCACGCCGCTCGCCGGGCCCGGCCCGGCGGCCGCAGGGGTCGCCGCCGCGCCGCCTCCGCCGCCGGCCGCTCACGGCAGCGGCGGCGGCGCGGACTGAGGAAAGATCGGGGGGCGCCCACGCTCCGCGACGCCTCAGACCCCACGCGGCTTGTCCCCCCTGTTTCCCCTCGTCATTCCTCCTGCCTTTTGTTTTCCCTGCCGACCCTCTGGTTATTCTTGCGACTCATATTCGTGTCGTCCCCCTCTTTCATGCGCGGGCCCGCCGGGACTGTCCCGCTGCCGCCCCCGATATCGTCGTGTTTTCGGCCCCCGCCCCCTCCTTTTCCTCTCCCCACCCTCTCCCACTCTCTCCCCCCGCCTCCCATGACCAGCGCCCCAGGTTAGCAGACACACAAACATAGACACACACACACCCCTTTCATCACATGATCCCATGCAAGCGCCCGCCTTTTCATTTTTTGCATTCCTCGCCTTGTCTTGTCGTCGAGGAGAGAGAACGCGCCTTTTACCCCCGGCGTCTTTCGCCGCATTTCGAGATCTTCCTGCCACCCGCCACACACACATACCCCATGCGAGCGCGAGTTCCCTTGCCTTCTATCGCGGCCCTCACACTGTAGCAAAACCCCCCCCAAGAATGAGAGGCCGTTCCTAGACCTTTGCAAAAAGCAACGACAACAGAAAACGGGATCGACGCCCCCACGTGTATCCGTAGAGCCCGCGCTTCCGCCGCCGCCGCCGCCGCCGCCGTCGCCGTCGTCCGCTCGTGATTGCAAAATGCCTGGCCCCCTGCAGGCCGCACCCGTGAACATAGCTCCACATCGATCAGTCCCACTCTTTATAGCAAGCGTCGTATCACGCCCTCGTCTCACGCACCGAAGCTCCTTTCTCTCGATTGATAACACGCGCGCGCTCTCTCGTCTCCTCCCGCCATCCCACGCCGCACACTCTCGGCATCAGCAAGCACCGCCTCGAGTACCTCGCTGCTTGATCAGCTAGCCAAAAATGCAGGCTCTGCCGGCGCAGCGGGCGTCGACCCTCGGTGGGGGTCTGCGGCGCTCCACCCCCACCCCCGCGAGGAACGTGCGCGCGGCCGTCGCATTGACGATCCCGGAGGGCTTTACGACGGTACGTACGCGAGTCGTCAAGGAGCTGTGACCCAGCCTTGGCGCGGCGGTCGTTGTCCCAAGCGTCGGCAACGGGAAAGGGAAAGAGAGCGAGAGCCGCCGCCGTTGCTGCCGCCGCCTCTCGTCGGCGAGAAACACACTCGACGCTCGAGGGACGCCGCCGACGCTCGCACACCACACCCCACCTCTCACCCGCAAACACCAACCAAAACCCCCGACGACGACGCAACAAAACACACGCGCGAAACCCAGGTCGCGCCCAAGGGCGACCGCGTCCTCGTCAAGGTCGCCGAGCAGGAGACCACCACCCGCGGCGGCATCCTCATCCCCGCCGCCGCCCAGCGCCGCCCGACCTCCGGCGACGTCGTCTCAGTCGGCGACGGCCGCCCGCCCGACGGCGGCCCGCTGCGCCCCTTCACGGTCGCGCCCGGCGACACCGTGCTCTACTCTAAGTTTGGCTTCATGTACACCGACCTCAAGATGGCCGCGGGCGGGGACGAGTACATCCTCATCCGCGAGGACGACGTCATCGGAACGCTGCCCAGCTCGGGGGCCGTCGCCGACGACATCCCCAAACTGATGCCGCTCGGCGACCGCGTGCTCGTCGCCGTGCAGGAGACGGCCGACGTGACCATCGGCGGCGTGCTCCTGCCGGACAGCGCCAAGGAGCGGCCGCTCAGCGGCACGGTCGTGCGCGTGGGCCCGGGGAGGTGGGACCAGGCGCTCAACGGCGGCGAGGGCGGGCGCACGCCGCCGGGGGTGCAGGAGGGCGACCGCGTGCTCTACTTCAAGTATGCGGGCGACGCCATGGAGACGCCCGCGGGCGAGCAGTTCATCGTGCTGCGGGGCGACGACCTGCTGTGCAAGACGGGCGCGTGATTGCTCGTGTTTCTTTTGTTGTCGGCGGCGGCGGCGGGTGACGGCTGATCCGTCTCGATTTGCGACAAAGGGCGCGCGCTTCGCGTTTTAGTTTTGCTTGGTAAAACCGGTAAAAGAAAAGAGCTATCTTTTGTCATCTCTCGTCACGACGCGCAGCCCAAATCGCTCCCGCAGCAACAGGGCCACGTTCTGCCCCGCCACGCCCGCGCGCACGATGCGCGCCTCCCCATTGCCGCCGCCCGCCACGCGCGACAGGTCGACGACGGTCGAGCCCTCCGCGGACGGCGTCGCCACGGGCCCGCCGTCAAACACGGCGGCGAGCCGCGGCCACAGCTCGCGAAAGTCGCCCGCGCGCAGCGGCTGGAGCGCGGCGCCCGACGCGTTGGCCGAAGTGAGCGCGAGGGCGCCGACCGCCGGCGGCGAGCCGGGCGCCGCGGCGTCCTTCTCGCGCGCGAGGGCGCGGCACACGCCCCTCGTGAACTCGCAATTGGGAACGCGCGCACCGATCAGCCCCGTCGCGCCGAGCGCCCCGAGCGCCAGAGCCGCGGCGGCGCCCCCCTCCTCCTCCTCCTCGTTGCGTCGGGGCCGAAGGAGCACCGTCACGGGCCCGGGCAGCAGCGCCTCGAGCAGGCCTTCCGGCAGGCCCTGCGTGTGGGCGACGGCGGAGACGTCCGCCACCTCGGCGACGGCGACGGCCAGCGGGCTGGCGGACGCGTCGCGGCCCTTGACCGCCTTGAGCGCGCCGACGGCCTCTGCGCTGCAGGCGTCGGCGGCCAGGCCGTAGAGCGTGTCGGTCGGCAGGGCGACGACGCCGCCGCGGGCGAGCCGGCGCGCGGCGGCCAGGCGCGCCCCGCGCGCCGCCACGGGCAGGACGACACAGCCCGCCCCGCCGCCGTCCTCCCCGGCCGGCCGCGGCTCCTCCCGCTCCTGCCCGCCGCCGCCGTCGTTATCGGCAACGGTTGCCGCCTCCCCCGCCGCCGCCGCCCACTCGAAATCAAACACGATCGCGAGGTGGTCCGAGGGGAAGCTCTCGCTCGGGATGAACGAGGCCAGCAGCGCCTCGGGCGGGGCCGGCAAGACGCGCCGCACCCGCAGGTCCGCCGGGTCGTGCCAGACGTAGTCGAGCAGGGCCCTGTAGCCGCTGGTGAAGTTGGTGTAGGGCGTGCGGAGCCCGTCCGCGGAGCGCAGCGGCGCAAAGGGCACCGAGACGGCGACGCCGACGACAGAGGGCAGACCAGTGGCGGCGGCCTGGTCGGCGGCGGCAGGGGCGGCGGCCGCAGAGGGCTGCCCGGCGGCGGGCGTGTCGGCAGCGGGCGCTCCCCCTGCAGACCCTCCGCACCCTGCGTCCACCGCTGCCGGCGGGTCGGCCACCCCTCCCCCGCCGTCCGCGTCCGCGTCCACCGCCGTCTCTCCGCCATACTCGTCCTCGCCCTTGCCCCACCTAAACGCCGCGCCGCACCGCCAGTCCCAGTGGTCGCGCGGCAGGGCGCCCGTCGTCAGCAGCTCCACGACGCCCGGCACGCCGTCGTTGAGGTCGCTGTTGAGGTCGCCGACGAAGAGCAGGGCGGCCCGGCCCATATCCGAGAGGCCTCGCGCCAGGCGGCGGGCGGCGGCGGCGGCATCCTCGCCATCCTCCGCGGCCCCCCGTTCGCCACCGCCGCCGCCGCCGGCCTGCCCGCGCCCGGCGACGCCCGCCTCCCAGTCGCTCAGGGCCGCGGCCGCCTCGCCCAAGATGGCCGCCGTGTGCATCGTCCGGATGTGCGGGGCGTAGGGGTGGAAGAAAAGGTGGGTGTTGGAGACCAGGAGAGGCCGCGGGGCGGGCGGCCGCACCTCGCCATCGCCGCCATCCTCCTCTTGGCCACCGCCGCCCTGCCCTGCGCCGCCGCCGCCGCCGCCGACGGGCAGCAGCAGCGTCACCTGCGCGATCGTCGTCACCTTTTGCAGCGCCTCGGCCAGCGCGGGCGAGGCGTCGATCAGCGGCGCAAACTGCGCGAGCGCGCCGTTGCCTTGCCCCTTCGCCGCCGCCGCTCCCGCCGCCGTCGCCGCCGGCGCGCCCTGCCCCCACTCCGCGCCAAACGCCCGGCGCAGGTCGACGTCCCGCGCCGCCCCGAGCGAGAACTTGGACGCCCGCCAGAACGTGGCCGACCCCTCGCGCACGCGCCCGAGCTTGCTGGTGTACCGCCCCTCGTAGCCGAGGCGCCTCAGGTGCGGCAGGTAGTAGTCGCTGAACGCGGACGCGTCGCATTCCTGCAGGCAGCAGACGTCGGCGCCGTGCGCGCGCAGCTCTGCGAGCACCAGCTGCCGGCGGTACTCGGCGGCCAGGAAGCGCGGGGGGCAGTAGCCGAAGAGGACGTCGCGGGCGTAGGCGTTGGCGGCGTACTGGTTGGCGAGGATGTTGTAGGACAGGACGCGGAAGGAGGAGGAGGGGGGGGAGGGGGGGGGAGGGGAGGCGTTGCCGGGAGAAGGGGCGGAGGAAGAGGACGACGACAGGGCGGCGGCGGCGGCGGCCGGCGGCGCCAGGGCGCGCAGGACGTGGGCGGGGAGGACGGGCCCGGCGACGACCGGGGTCGACGTCTCGGCGTAGCCTGGCTCGCCGTGATCGACTGCGGCCGAGGCGCCCTCCTCCCCTGCCTCCTCGTCCGCCTGCCCTCCGGCGGGCGCGAGCTCGCCACCGGCCGCCGCCCGCGCCGCGCGCGCCGCTGCGCCCGCGCGCCGGCGCGCGGGCACGCACTCGACGCGCAGCACGCACCCGAGGTCGGCCTCCGTGGGCGTGTAGCAAACGTCGGTCGCGCCCGTGTCCGCCCAGGTCCCCTCCCCCGCTGCGGCCGCCGTTGCCTCCGCCGGTCCCTCTCGCTCCCCCTTGCTCCCGCCACCGCCGCCACCGCCGCCGCCGCCTCCGGCAACCCTCCTCCTGAGCCAGCGCCAGCTGCAGCAGTCGACGTCGGCAAAGTGCAGCTCGTGCACCGGCAGCAACGGGTAGCCGACCATGGGAGGGCGGCAGTTGGAGAGCGCCGTGGCGGCCGCCGTGCCGTTGCCGCCGCCGCCGCCGCTGCCGCCGCCGCCGCCTCCGCCGGCCGCGGCGCTCGAGGAGGGCAGGGCGGCGAGCCCGGCGATCGACGGGGGGTTGACGCGCACGGCAAACCTCTCGCCGCCCACGATCAGGAGGGACGCCGCCGCCCACGCGGCCAGGTTGCGGGTCGAGGGATCGAGGGCCGGGGCGCCGTCGCGGGCGTCGGCAAAGAGGGCGACGACGGGGTCAGCTGGGTCGGCGGCCGGCGGCGATCCGCCTGTCGCTCCGCCGCCGCCGCCACCCTTTTCCTTCTTGCTCTTCTTCTTCTTGGGCGCCAAGTTGGCGCGCATGCGGAAGAGCGTCTTTTCCAGCGGCTCGTCGGTGGGGCTGTCGTTGGGGAGGTGTTGTTGTTCAAAGGACGAAAGGGGGGGTGTTCGGCGGGGCGTGGGCATGGCGGGGCGTGCGGGCAAAAGGGGCGGGGGAAAAGAGGGGCGTCTCCGTCGCTGCCGCCGCCGCCGCCATTCTTCCCAACGGCACTCTACTCACCGGTCCAAGTTGCACAGCCGCCCCGCGATCACGAGGGAGATCGTCAGATTGTCCTCCCCGGCCAGCGCGCGCACGTAGGCCTGCATTTTTTGTAGTTTCGTGTGGGGGGGCTTGGCGGGAGGAGGAGGGCGTCGTTCGGTGGCGGAACCAAGGGGGCGGGCGGGCGGCGGGCGGCGGCGCGGATCGGCGCGGAGCGGCCGGCGGCGGCGGGGCGGCTCAACGTAAATAGGCGCCTACGAGTCTGATTTAGGGCCCGGCTAGACGCCGCACCTTTGGCAACTTGTGATCATGCTGCTGCTGCTGCTGCTGCTGCTGCTGCGCGGGCGCCTGCCGCCCCTCTTCCCCCCCTGTTGCTCGCCGGTGATCCGACATCGCCGCCGCCGCCGACGCGGCAAGGCGCGTGAGCGGCGCCGCCGCGCGCCGCGTGGCGAGGAGCCGGGAGCACTGCAGGTGCGGCGCTCGCAGCTGGCGCATGTCCCGTCGCGCGCGGGGGCCGCGCGGCGATCGGAGATATGAAAGAGAGAGACAGAGAGCAGAGAGGAGGAGGCGGAAGTGGTGTGGGTCGCGACGCAGGCAGAGAGGCGCAGCTTGATGCCGGCCCGCGCGTGGTGTCGAGGGGGGCGACCTAGAGGGGTGTGCGTACAACTTTGATTCGGGGTAACTGACCTAGAGGAGGGAGGGAAGCGGGGCGAAGAGGACAATCAGCCCAAATTATCGCGCTGTTTGGCGTCGTCGACAGAACGACGGCCGAACGCAAAAAACGGAGCGGGGGGGGGGGGGAAAGGGGGGGGCGGCAGAAACAAAGAAAAAACAGTTCGTGCGCCCGCGTGTGTGTGCTGCGCGAAACGATGCGAAAAAGAGTCTTCGTTGGGAGGAAAGGATGGCCCCGGATGAGTGTGATAAATAGACGCGCGCTGCTGCTGCCGGCCAACGCCGATCGGGGGATGGCGGAGCAGCAGCAGCAGCAGGGGGAGAGGAGGACGCCCCGACGCGCGCGCGCCTCGTTTTCGTTTGGTTTTGCGCAAAACTGCATTATTCCCCGGCGTGTCGTCTCACTTTTTCCCAGCAGCCGGGGGGCTCGCGCCCCGCCGCCCCTTGCCGCCGCCGTTGACGACAGCAAACGTGTTCACGGCGCCATTCGCGACGCCGTTCAAACCGTTTGCGACGGCCACCCCCTTGCCGCCGTGGACGCCGCCGCCGTTGGCGCCGACGCCGTTGCCGACGTCGTTGCCGTTGCCGTTGCCGTTGCCGTTGCCGTTGCCGTTGCCGTTGCCGTGGCCGCAGTTGCCGCAGGTGCCGTAGTTGCCGCCGACGCCGACGCCGACCCCGTTGCCATTGCCGCAGTTGCCGTTGCCGTTGCTGCCGTTGCTGCCCCCTCCAAGAAGAGGCTTGCGGAACACCAGCATGTGCATCGGCGAGAAGACGCCCGCCCTCCCGCCCTCCACGAGCGACGAGGCGACGTTGACCAGCATCTCGTGCACCTGCCGCAGCCCCCGGGGCGCCACGCGCGCGGCGTCCAGCGCGGAGACCACGCCATGGGAAACACGGTTCTGCCACGCGAGCTCCTGCAGGCGGCCGTACCACGCGCCGGCGCCCGGTCCCGCGGCCGTGGCCAGGTCTGCAGAGGCCACGAGCTCGAGCCCGACGGCCCCGCCCGCCCGCTCGGCGTCGGCCCACGACCGCATTTCGGGCAGGCCGTTGCCAAAGTTGATCTCGTCGATCACGCGCACGTGCCCCGGGTCGCGCGGGTCGAACGCCGCCGTGGACACCCACTCGTACGACAAAAACAGGCCGCCGGGCTTGAGCACGCGCGCCACCTCGGCGTAGACGGTCTCGAGCTGGGGCGCGTGGCACGTGGCCTCGATGGCGTAGGCGGCGTCGAACGCCCCGTCAGCAAACGGCATCTCGAGAAAGTCGCCGCGCACCACGTCCGTCAGGGGGGCGAGGCCCAGCTTGGCGTTGTGCGCGCGCGCGCGCGTGGCCTGGTACTCGTTGATGGTGATGCCCGTCACGTGCGCGCCGCTGACCGAGGCGATCGTGCGCATCGGCCCCCCCACGCCGCACCCGACGTCCAATGCGCGCATGCCGGGTCTCAGTCCTAGGGCGACGGCGACGCGCGCCTCGTGCGCCGCCTCGCTCTGTCCCCAGTTCTTGCCGGGCAGGCGGGGCGAGAAGTGGAACGACTGGCCCCAGCCCCACTCGTAGATGTCGGTGACGAGCGAGTAGAAGGCGTCGACGAGCTCCGTCGTGCGCGAGCGGTCCTTGATGCCCTCGCCGGCGCCGGCGGCGCCGAACGCGCCCTCGTACGAGTCCCACTCGGCGAGGACGCGGCCGCGCTCGATGGAGCCGCCGCTGAGGTCGAAGCAGGTGGGCTTCTTGCGGTAGCCGTCCGAGCCGCCGCGGCGCAAGTACAGGAAGCAGCCGGCCGAGGCGACCGTGCCCGCGGCAGCGAACATGACCAGGCGCTGTGAGCGCTCCTCGCTGCTGCTCTCGCCGAGGCTGAACATGCGCGCGAGCTTGGCGCTCGCGTCGCCCAGCTTGGCGCCGAGGCTGCCGCCCGACATGGCGCGGCGCGCGCGAGGGGGTGGAGGGGGGCAAGGGCGGCAGGGAGGGGGGGAGAAGGGCGCGCGCGATTGGAAGTTGATGGGGGTTGTCCTTCCTTCTTGCGTCACGAGCGTTCACGGGACTGCTGGTCAAGAGTTAGGGCGTCGCTAGTTCCGGGCGTTTTACTAGGGTCGGTTGCGAGGCGAGTGCATCAAGAGGGCAGTGAGTCGCGTGAGGGGCGGCGCAAGGGAGGGGCGGGGGGAGGTTTTCAAGCTCGCGCTCGACGTCGCGCAAGATGCTCGGCGCTCCCGGCGGTCGGCGGCGTCGGCGCCCGGTCCGTCGCTCGGTCGGCGGTCGGCGCGAGCGGGAAGCGGCGGCGGCGGCGGCGAGAGAGGGTCAAGTGCTTTCTGTGTCGCGCGTACACACGCAGACACGCACATAGACCCCTTCAAGCGACCTCTTGCATCTCACTCGAAACCACATCCCACAGACCAGCTTCGCGGACCCGAACGACCCTCTTTCTCTCCTCTCTCCCTTCATTGACCTTCCCTCCCTCGACTTGGACGTCCCCGCCTCTCACCAGGCACACGCAGCCCGACAGGCCCGACCGTCAACACCGCCACCAGGAGGAGCAGGAAGGAGGCGGCAGACAGCGAGCGCGGAGGGAGGTGACGATGGACGGCGCCGACGGCGGCGGCGGCGGGGGCGGCGGCGGCGGCGGCGGCGGCGCGGCGGGCGCGGCGGGCGGGGGCGTCGCCGCCGCCGCCGCCGCCGCCGCCCGGGCGCGGCCCGCGGCGCGCGGCCTGCGCTTCTGCCCAGAGTCCAACGACCTGCTCTACCCGGTCGAGAACAAGGAGACCCGCCGCCTCGAGTACCACTGCAAGGCCTGCGGCCACCGCGAGGACGCCCCTGTGGAGGACTGGTGCGTACACGTCAGCGAGACCAAGCACAGCGCCGCCGAGCGGACCACCGTGCTGGACGACGTCCGGCACGACCCGACGCTGCCGCGCACGCGCGACGCGCGCTGCCCCGCGTGCGGGCACGGCGAGGCGGTCTTCTTCAGCGCGGCGTCGGAGCAGGGGATGACGCTGTACTTTGTGTGCGTGCAGTGCTCGCACCGGTGGCGCGACTACGTCTGAGCCTTTGGGGGGGGGGTGGAGGGGCTTGGAGCAAAAAGGAGCAATTTCTCTCTCGTTCTCGTCGTCGGCGCCCCCCCTTCCCCCGCCCCTTTCCCCTCTCTGGAAACGCGCGCGCGCGCGCGAGCACCAGCTGTGTCTCTTCTGTGTAAACATCAACAAGTGGTGGTGGTCATTTTGCGGTCACGGACCAACGCGCGCTAGAGTCGTGGTCTCTCGGGCGGAAGGGGTCGGAAGCGCGTTGCGCGTTTGGGCAAAGAGAGACACAGCGGCACGCACGCACGCACCCGCTGCGCCCTCGAACAAAAAGCAACGATCGAACTTTCTTCACCACGCCCCGGTGGCGGCCGCGCGCCCGTAGCGCTCGACCTTCACGCCCGTCATGGCCGCGTACTCCTCCTCCACGGCGCGCAGCTCGGCGTCGTCGTCGCTGCCGTCGCCGCCACCTGCCCCTCCTGCGCCCGCCGCCGCCGCCGCCGCCGCCGCCGCCGCCGCCGCCGCCGCCGCCGCCGCCTCAGCCGCGCGCCGCGCCGCCGCCTGCCGCTGCCGCTGCCGCTGCTCCTTGGCCCCGCGCTCGAGCGCCCGCTCGCGCGCCGCCTCGCGCTCGAGCAGCGCCCCGACCTCGGCCCGCTCCCCCGCGCCCGGGACCGCCAGCACGGGCCCGAGCGCCACCACGGCCACGTGCCCGCACGCCCCCCCGACCGCCAGCGCCCCGCCGTGCGCGTGCGCCGACAGCGCCGACAGCGGCGCGTCCAGGCAGCGCGCCAGGGCGGCCACCGGCTCGGCGTGGCTGTGCAGCAGGTCCCACGCTGACAGCGCGCCGTCCATGCCCGCCGTGTACACCACGCCAGGGCGCGTCTGCGACCAGGCGCCCGCAGTCAAGTAACTATCGGTGGCGCCGGCGCCGCGCCAGGCGGGCGCCGTGCCCAGCAGAGGGGCGCGCGGCTGGTCCTCGGCCCACACTTTGGCGGTCCAGTCGCCCGCGCTCATGAAGAAGCGCGGGTGGTGCGGCGAGCGCTGGAGCGCGGCGACCGGGCCCGCGTGCGCGGCGTAGACGGCGGCGACGCGGTCGGCCGGCGCGCGCGCGCGGCGGCTGCACAGGGCCACGGCGCCCTCCTGCGTTCCGACCAGCACGCGGCCAGGCTGGTGCGCGGCCGTGTCGTCGAGCAGCACGGCGGAGAGGGCCGCCGGGGGGCAGGCGGCGGCGGAGGCGCCGATGCCGCCAGCGCCGGCCACGGCCGCGATCGAGGCCGGGGGAGCGGCGCCCCCGCCGGACGACGGGTTGTAGCCGCCTCCCCCGGCTCCGCCTCCGCCGCCCATCGACTGGGCGCCCGGCCCCCCCCCGTAGCCGCCCGCCGCGGACGCGTCACCGAAGCCGCCCGCAACCTCAAGCCCGGGCGCCGCTGCCGCCGCCGCCGCCACCGCCAAACCCCCGCCGCCCGCGGGCCACGGCAATGCGAGCGCGTCCAGCGGCGCGGCCAGCTTGCGGGCGTCCCACCACGCAACGATGCCGTCCGTCGAGGCCGTGACGAGCTCGCCCGCGGCGCCGGCCCCGCGGCCGGGGAGCCACAGCACGGAGCGCACGCTGTCGCGGTGGGCCGCGGCCACGGGCGTGAACTCGACGGGGCGGGCGCCGCGGCGCAGGTCAAAGACCACGGCCTGCCCGTTGGCCTGGCCGCAGGCCAGCAGTGCGGCGTCCCGGGGCGCAAAGGCCGAGCACTGCAGGCCGCCGCCCGCCCCGGGCAGGGGGCACAGCTGCCCGACGGGAACGTAGGGCGCGGCGACGTCCCACACGTAGCCGGCGAGCGCGGCGGCCGAGGCCGACGCGGAAGAAAAGGAAGAGGCGCCGAGGCCGCCGCCTCCGCCGCCGCCGCCGCCGCCGCCGCAAGGCGCGCCGTAGCAGACCGCCAGGCGCCGCGCCGTGGCCATGGTCGGCGCCTGCTGCGGCTGGCCCGAGGCGCCCGCAAGGTGCTGCGACTGCTGGGGCTGGTGCCATGCGACGTGCACGACGGGGCGGCGGGGGGCGGTCCGGCCGCTCTTGTTGGCGTTGCTGGCAACGTTGCAGCCGTCATTGACGCCGGCGCCGCTGCCCGCCGCCGCAGCCCCCGCCGCGCTCGACGCGCCTGCCGCCCAAGGGTCGCGCAGCAGCGTCGCCACGTACATCAAGGGCACGTCGGCGGACGCGGCGGGGGCACCCAAAGACTTGCCGCCCACGCGCACCGAGGTCGCCGCTCCCGGAAAGGCGGTGGCAGCAGCAAAGGAAGCAGAGCGAGGGGCATCGCCGCCGCCGTTCCTGCCGCCGCCGCCGCCGACGAGGACGGCGCCCTCCTTGTGCTCCTGCTCCTGCTCCTGCTGCTGCTGCTGCTCCCGCCGCAGCGCCGCGCGCTGCTCCTTGAGCTGCTCGCGCTGCCGCTGCGCCTGCGCCGCCGCCTGCAGCAGCTCCGACAGCGCCGCGCCCCCGCCCCGCGCGAGCGCGACCAGCGGGTCGGCGCCAAACGGGCCGAGCGCCTCGCTCTCGCCCGCCGCCCACGACGCCGCCGCCGCTGCGTTTGCGACGGCGCGGCAAAAGTCGCCGTCGCGCTCGAGCTTGCGCCGGCAGCGCTGCGTCTGCTCCGGCTCGGACGGGTCCACGTCGCGCGGCCACCCGCCCTCGGCGTGCGAGGCGCCGTGGTGCGCGTACGTGACGGCGACCGTGTTGGCCGAGTGGGCGGCCATGAGCGGCGCGCACTGGCACGACGCCGAGCTTGGGTCGCGCGGCGCCGCCTTGAGCGCGGCGGCCAGCGGGCGGTCCGGCCGCGCGTCTAGCAGCAGCTCGGCGGGCGGCTCGGCCCAGCCGCGCCCGGCCTGGCGGCCAAAGTCGCGGCGGGCGCGCACGTATTGCGCCTGGATCTCCATCCCCAGTGTTTCTAGAGCCCGGGTGGGACGACGTTGCCGTGCGTTCAGGTTTCCTTGTGATTTGTTTCTTCCTTTTTTGCCCGGTTTTGCGGCCCGACAGATGGAGGCGAATACGAACGCGGCGGCGACGTCTCCCTTTTTCTTGTGATACGTTTTGACGCGCTTGTGTGGAACGCGGCAGTCGGCGATCGGCCGACGGAGGTCAACAAGAGAGTTGAGAGAAAGAGTCGACGGGGTGGGAAGCTGGGAGAGGGGGAAGTTGTTGCCAGAAAAGGGGGGCAGAATCGAGAGGCGAGAGTGAGCGTCGCCGGCGGCGGCTCGGCGTCGCCGGCGGCGGCTCGGCGTCGGCGGCGTCGGCGGCGTCGGCCGTCGTCGGCGGCGCCACCAGTTGGCAGCGGCGCGGCAGCGGGCCCAACAGCGATCGCTCCTCCTCACTCTTCTGTGCCACACACAACCAACGCTCTTACTGCTCGCTCGACTCGCTCTACTCCCAACACACAACCCGCGACTTTCCACGAAACACGTTCGAGAGAGCGAGAGGAAGCGGCGGACACGGAAAAAAAGTCTTCGTCTGTCCTCGCCACAAAAACACTCCTCTTGCGCCGCTTTCGCGCACAGGGCCTTTTCCTTTTCGCCCGCGCCGCGCCGCAAGTACTGCGATAACTATCGCGCTGCCTCGCGCCCGCCTGGAGGTATCTGCACGGGTCGTGACGGCCCGGCGCAGCAAGCGCACGGGTCAGACCGGCAGATAAAAGAGCAAGGGAGAGGAGCCCCAAACGCCAAACGCCAAACGCCCACCCGCCCAAGCGGCGAGCGCCCCCGAACAAAGCGCAGCAGCGATGGACGCGCGCACGGCATCGGCGGCGCAAACGGCGGCCATGCTCAACCCCGCGGCCGTGATGTCGCAGCTCGCCGCCCTCTCTCTCGCGGGGCCGCCGCGGCCGCCGCCGCCGTCGTTGGCGCCGGTGGTGGTGGCGTCGTCAGCAGAAGCGGCCGGCCCAAAAGCAGCAACAGCAACAGCAGCAGCAGCAGCAGCAGCAGCAGCCCCGGGAGGCGTCCACGGGCACGTCAACGGCCACGGCCTGGCGGGCCTCGCGCTGCCCTCGCGCGACCACTACCGCGGCCTGCGCGAGCGCCGCGACGCCGACAGGCTGGCGGCCGAGGGCGCGGAGGGCCTGCCGCTGCCCCCGCGGTCGCCCGCCGCCGCCGCCGACGGAAAGGGCGCCGTCGCCGCCACCAACGACAGCCCGAAAGCAGTCGAGACGCCGCCCCCCGGGCGCCTCCAGTCGTTGTCGTCGTCCTCGGCGGATGCGGCCGCAGGAGCAACCGCCTCGGCGTCGTCGTCGCCCCTGACCGACGACGGCAAGGCACAGCAGCAGCAGCAGCAGCAGCGGCAGGAGCAGCGCCGGCCGCTCGAGCTGCTGTCGAGCCGCAGCGCGTCGCCGCCGCCGTCGTCGTCGTCCGAGGACGCCGCGGCGTGGGCCGGCGCGGAGGACGATGAGGCGCGGTCGGTGGAAGCGGCAGCGGCAGCGGCAGCGGCGGCGGCAGAAGCAGCGGCGGCGGCGGCAGCGGCGGCGGTCGCGGCGGCGGCGGCAGCAGCGGCCGCGGCGGCCAACGCAGAGGAAAACCGCGCCATCCGCGCGCTCGAGCGCCGCGAGCCGCTGCTGCGCGACAACCCGCACCGCTTCACCATGTTCCCGCTCGAGTGCCCCGACACCTGGCGCTTCTACAAGCAGGCCGTCGCGTCCTTCTGGACCGCCGAGGAGGTCGACCTGTCGCAGGACCGCCGCGACTGGGAGCGCCTCTCGCCCGGAGAAAAGCGCTTTGTCAAGCGCGTGCTCGCCTTCTTTGCGGCCAGCGACGGCATCGTGCTCGAAAACCTGGCCGCCCGCTTCATGGAGGAGGTGCAGCTGCCCGAGGCGCGCGCGTTCTACGGCTTCCAGATCGCGATCGAGAACGTGCACTCGGAGATGTACTCGCTGCTCCTCGAAGCCTACGTGCGCGACGGCCCCGAGCGCTTGGGGCTGCTGCGCGCGGTGCACACGGTCCCCGCGATCGCCGCAAAGGCGTCGTGGGCCCTCGAGTGGGCGTCCTCGGGCGACGCGCCCTTTTCGCAGCGGCTGCTCGCGTTCGCGTGCGTCGAGGGCATCCACTTCAGCGCCGCGTTCTGCGCCGTGTTTTGGCTCAAGAAGCGCGGGCTCATGCCGGGCCTCACGTTCTCGAACGAGCTCATCAGCCGCGACGAGGGGCTGCACACGGATTTCGCCTGCTTGCTCTACAACAAGCTGGGCGCCGGGTGCCGCCTGCCCGAGGCGCGCGCGCACAGCCTCGTGCGCGAGGCCGTCGAGCTCGAGGCAGAGTTCGTGCGCGAGGCCCTGAGCGTCGCGCTGGTCGGCATGAACGCCGGCCTGATGGTGCAGTACGTAAAGTTTTGCGCCGACCGCTTGCTTGTGAGCGTCGGGCACGGAAAGCTCTACGGCGCCGCCAACCCGTTCGATTGGATGGAGCTCATCTCGCTGCAGGGGAAGACCAACTTTTTCGAGCGGCGCGTGGGCGAGTACCAAAAGGCGGGCGTGATGGCGGGGTGCGGCGGCGGCGGGGGCGGGGGGGGCGGCGGCGGCGGGAGGCTGGGCCACTACGCGAGCGCGGGGCACCTGTCGGCGGTGGCCGAGGCCGGCGCGGCCGAGGGCGCGTCGGCCGAGGGCGCGGGCGCGGGCGCGGGCGCGTCGTCGTCGTCGTCGGCGGCGGGCGTCGGCGGCCTGCCGCCATCCGGGCGCATGCGCTCGAGCTACTATGGCGGCTCGGACAGCCACGGGGGCGCGCACCTGTTCACGACGGACGAGGACTTTTGAGGCGCGAGTCTGTGCGTCGCTGAGTCGCGGCGATCCCCCTCGTCGGATGTTTTTTTGTTGGGCGTCTTTTGTTGTACGTTCGATCGAAAGGTGTCGGCCGCTGCCGCTGCCGCTTGCCAACTCGGCACGCGCGCTTTTGTCGCCTCTCCCTCTCTCTTCTATCGCCTAGACCAATCCTTCTTTTCATTTGCTTCGAAACACATGCGCTAGACGTTGAAAAATCTGCCGTGCCACAACCCCTCTTTTGTTCCCCCACTCAAACTGCCCGCGCGCCCAAGAAAAACTCGGCCAGCGCCGCGCTCGTCTCGGCCGGCGCGTCGTCGTGCGGGCAGTGGCCCGCGCCCGCGATGCCGTAGTATTTTGCCTCGGGCGCGATCGCCATGATCTGGCGCGCGCGAGATTGGGTGATCCAAGGGTCCCGCTCGCCCCACACGAGCGCCACGGGCACGCCGAACCGCCGCAGCCGCAGCAGCGCGGCGTCGACCGTCAGGGGAGGCGGGGAGACGCCGAGGCGCCCGCCGTCCCCGCCCTTGCCCGCGCCGTTGATCAGGGCAAACACGTCGGCCGAGCGCGGGTCGCCCGTCGGCGCGACGATCGACGCGACCAGGTCGTCGTCCACGGGCGCCTGCGACGCGTACACCATGCGCAGCACCGAGCGGATCTGCTCGGGCTGGCGCGCACGCTGGAACGCCAGGAAGAGGGCGGCGCGCTTGCCTGCGCGCGTCAGACCGCCCCCTAGGCGGCGGGCCGCGGCCGACAGCGGGGCGCGCTCGGCCTCGGCCTGGGCATCGGCCTCGAGACGCCGCTGCCGCGCGTCGAGCGCCGCGTACACGTCGCCGTCGCTGTTGGCGATCTCCTCGGCGGACCTCGTGGCCGCCGCCGCCGCCGCCGCCGCGGCCGCCGACGCCGCAACCGCCGCTGCGCCGCCGCCGCCCGCCCCTCCGCCCGCCCGCTGCTGCGGCGGCTGCGGCTGCGGCTTCGCTTGCGTTTCAAAGGGCCCCGCGGAATTCAGCAATGCGATCGCGCTGATCAAATCGGGCCGCGCCGCCGCCGCCGCCAGGCTCGAGTACCCGCCCAGCGAGTTGCCCGCGATCGCCACCTTTGGCGCCGTGCCCCCGGCGCCCCCCTTGCCGGCGTACTCTGGCGCGATGACCTGCTCGCAAAAGGCCGCCAGCTGGCGCGCCCACGCACGCCCGCCGCCGTACTCCAATTCGACGCTCCGCTCGCTCCAGCCAAACCCGGCGAGGTCGACGGCAAAGACCCTCAGGCCTTGGGCCGCGAGAGCGGGCATGGTGTAGCGCCAGTGGTAGGCCGAGGCGCCGTAGCCGTGGACCAGCAAGGCGGGCGGGCCGCCGACGGGCCCGGCCGCTGCCCAATTGATGCGAAGGAGCGGGGGGGGCAGCGGCCGCGAGGGGGAGGAAGAGGCGGCGGCGGCCGCGCTGCTGCTGCTCATCACGTCCGGCGGCGGCGCCCACATCCACGTGCGGTAGCCCGAGGGGGAGTAGCGCAGGCGCGTGAGGCCCGACCGCGGGTCGACCTCGAACGTCTCGACGGCGCCGGCGTCGTCGGAAGGCGCGGAGCCGCCGACGAGGACGGCGGCGACGGGACCACTCGTCGTCGCCGCGGCCGGTTCCGCTGACGTCGCCGCCGCCGCGCGCGAGGGGGCCCCGGCGCCAGCGACGCTGCCGCCGAGTCCCGCCGCCATGCCGCCGGCCAGGAGGAGCGCTTGGCGCTTGGTGGTGGCCGGCGCGGCCGGGTCGGGGGAAGCGGGCGGGGACGCGCGGCGGGCGACGGTGTGGCGTTGTGGCACCACCAGCCCACAAGGGTGAGGCCGCGAGAGGCCGCCGTGGCGCAGGAGCATCGTCGTCTTGTTGGATGGTGGTACCGAGGATCGATAGCGAGTTGAGTACGTGTGAGTGGATGCGTTGTGGCGGGGGGGGCGACAGAAAGAGCGCCCATCCAATTCATGCACGCATGTGCACGCGCTCGATCGATCGTGCGCTTCGACGTCGGCGCCGACGCAAGACAGACCGGCGCGCACCTCCTCCTTCAGCCTCCATTCTGCCTTCGGGAACAAAACCTTCCCTCACCCAACCATCACACAATCACTACGATCACAATCACGCACCATGCCCCCGACCGTGCACTCGGAGATCACGGAGGAGGAGGCGACGGAGGAGGCCGACCCCATGACGGAAGCAACGGCGACGACAGAGGAGGGGGAGGACCCTTGCTCTGGCGCGCCGGGCGCCACCGCCGCCAAGAAGAAGAAGAAGAAGAAGGTGCGTTCCTTGTCGTCGGCCTTTGCGCGCGCCGCGGCGTTCGGGGCGTCGCACATCGCGCGCAACAGCTAAACCCCCCCCCTCTCCTGCCTCTCCCGTCGAGCGCCGCATTTTCAAACCCCCAAAACTTACAGAAGAAGAAGAGCAGCGGCGGCGGCGACGCGGACGAGGGGCAAGCCGGTGCGGGCGCGGCCGAGCCCCAGCTCACGGCGGCGGAGCGGCACGAGGCGGAGCAGCGGTGAGCTTTTTTGCCGGCGTCGGCCGCCGTTTCCGTTTCCGCGGGCGGGGGGGGGGGCGCCGGCGCATCCGCCCCCTCTCTCTCTCCTGCTCGTCGTCCTTGGCGCGCCCGCCCTCACTCACGCACGCCCCCCTCCCGCCCGACACATGAGACCCACAACCACCCCCAACCGCAGCTTCTCCCGCGCGGTCGACGCCGCCCGCCGCGCCGACGACGGCGACATGTGGCTGCTGCTCGACCGCGCGGCCGTCGGAGACGCCAAGGCGCGGCGGCTGACCGACGCGCTCAGGGCCAACGGTTCCGTCACGTCCGTGAGCCTGGCGGGCAACCGCATCGGGCGCGAGGGCCTCGCGGCGCTGGTGGCGATGCTCGAGGCGGGCGGGGCGCCCGAGCTCATCTCGCTGGACCTGCGGGGCAACCCGCTGGGGCCGGCGGCGGCGGCGGCCGTGGCCGGCGAGGCGGGCGCCGCTGGCGCCCCCGGCAGCGGCTCCTCCGCCTCCTCCTCCGCCTCCTCCTCCTCGGCGGCGGCGGCGGCAGCAGAGAGCGACGAATTAAACGCGCGCCTCGCGGCCCTCTCGCGCTCGCGCCGCCAGCTCAAGGTGGAGACGGGCCCCTTGCCGCCGCCCAGCGAGGCCGGCGGCGAGGCGGGAGGCGAGGCGGCGGGGGCGGCGGCCGGAGGCGGAGGCGGCGGCGGCGGCGGCAAGGCGGGCGGCGCCGCGGCCAAGGCGGCCCGGCGCGCGCGCGTTGCCGAGGTCAAGGCGGCGTCGGCGGCGGCCGCGGCCGCCGAGGCGTCGGCCGCCTCGGAGGCGGCGGCCTCGGCCGCTCAGGGCGCCGGCGCCGCTGCCGGCGGCCCGGGCGACTTCCGCAACTCGCCGATGTTCCGCAAGTTTTTCCAGCAGGGCGGCGGGCTCGGCGGCGGCGGCGGCGGCGGCGGCGGCGGCGCGTACGGCGGCCTCGGCGGCGACGACGACGACGACGACGACGCCGTCAGCACCGGCAGCGCCGGCGGCTACGGCGGCCGCTTCGGCGGCGGGGGGCCCCGAATCTTTGGCGCGGACGGCGAGGACGAGGCCGAGGCGGCCGCGGCCGACGAGCCGCCCCTTCCGCCCCCCGAGGAGGTGTGGGAGCGCGTGACGGCCGCGCTCGGCGCGCCGGCCGGCCGGCGCGCGCCGCCGCCGCCGCTCGGGGGCGACGACGACGACGGCGAGGGGGCGGGCGGCGGCGGCGGCGAAGACGACGACGACGAGGAGGACATCGTCATCAGCGCCGCGCACGGGGCCATCCCGGACCTGGCCGAGGCCCTCCGGCGGATGGGCATGTGCCTGGAGCGCGAGGTGCCCTCGCTCGTGCCGCCAGCGGCGGCGGCGGCGGCGCAGGGCGCGGCGGCGGCGGCGCAGGCGGGGGCGCCGTCGTCCTCGCCCTCTTCCTCGTCGTCGGACGACGAGGGCGAGGCGGGGGCGGCGGGCGGCAAAAAGGCCAAGGCGGCGGCGGCGGCCAGCAAGGCCAACGGAGCAGCGGCAGCGGCAGCGGCAGCAGCAGCAGCAGCAGCAGGTGCAGGAGCAGGAGCAGGAGCAGGAGCAGGAGCAGGCGCGACGGCGGAAGGAGCAGCGGCAGCAGCCGCCACCGACACAGCAGCAGCAGCGGCCACGGAAGCAGCAGCAGCAGCACCAGCGGCAGCAGCGGCCGCCGCGCCGCCGCCGCCGCTGCCGAGCGCCGACGCCCACCCGCACACGCGCTACGCCGTCGAGCACCTGCCCCTGCTCGCGCGCGTGCTGGACCTTGAGCCGCCGCGCGCGCAGACGCAGTTTGGCGGCGGCCTGCCCCAGCGCGCGCTCGGCAGCCACCGCCTGTGGGCGGCTGACGCCCTGCTGCTGCTGCTGATGCCGTCTCTGCCGGCCGTCGACCGCGCGGTGGCCGAGGCCGGCTTGCTGCCGCGCGCCGTGGCGCTGGCGCTCGCCCTCGACAAGGCGAGCGCGCTGCACTGCCGCGTGGCGGAGTGCGTCCGCTGCGCGCTGCGGAGCCCTGTCGAGGCGCTGTGGCGGCCGCTGTTTGCTCCTGGCCTCGGCGCCGAGCCGCCGATCCCGGCCGGCCGCGCGGCGCCCGACGCCTCGGCCGGCCGCGACGCGCGTGGCGAGGGACGCCTGCGCCGCGTCGTGGCGGCCGCGGCGGCCGTGCGCGAGGCCGAGTTTGCCGCGTCGGCGGCGTCGTTGAGCGGCGGCGGGGGCGCGGCGGGCGCGGCGGCGGCGGCGGCGGCGGCGGCGATGCCGGTGAGCGAGGCGGCGCGGCGGGCGCGCCGCGAGGCCCTCGCGGCCGCGCTCGAGGCCGGCGCCAGCAGCAGCGAGCCCGAGGACGACGAGGCCGCCGACGCCCTGCCGTGCGCACCCCTGCACGTGGCGATCGCGCGCGTCGCCGAGGGCGCGCGCCCCCGCGCGGTGGGCGTGCGATCGGCGCGCGCGGGCTTTGCCGTGCGGGTGGCGGAGGTGCTGCTGGCGGCGGCGGCCGGAGGAGGAGGCGCGGGGGGAGCAGCGGCGGCGGCGGCGGCGGCGGCGGCGGCGGCGGCGGCGGCGGCGGCCGGGGCCGGCGACGACGACCAGGGCGCCGCCGCCGCCGCCGCCGAGGTCGTCGAGGGCGGCGACGGCGACGACGACGAGGCGCGGCAACAGGCCGCCCTCGGGCCCAACGCCGCGGCCCTGCAAGCGCTCCTGGCGGCCTCGCCGGAGTGGGCAAAGGCCTTGGGCGTCGGCGCGCCGGGCGCCGCCCTGGCGCCGCTTGGGTCGGGCCGCCCGCCGTCGGCCGGCGGCGACGGCGTGCGGCGGCCGCGCGTCTCGAGCCCCCAGGGCCGTTTCGCGCGCCCGAAAAAGGCGGGCAAGCAGGCCGACCGGGAGGGGGCCGAGGGCGCGGGCAACAACAACGACGGCCGCGGCGGCAGCACCAGCACCAGCAGCAGCAGCGGCAGCGACAGCGACGGCGGCGGCGGCGGCGGCGGCGGAAGCAGCAGCGAGGAGGAGGAGGAGGAGGACCTCGAGCGGCGCGCCGCGGCGGCGCGCGCCGCCGCGCCGACGCGCGTCGGCGACCTCTCCCTCGACGTCTTGCACGGGCCCCTCGGGGCGCTCCTGCGCGAGCAGGACGGCGACCTGTGCGGGCCCAGGCCGGCGCGCCTGTCGATGATGTACGGCGGCGGCGGCGGCGGCGGCGACGGCGACCTCGGCGGCGGCGGCGGCCTCGGCGGCGGCGGCGGCGGCGGCGGCGGCGCGCTCGGCGATTACAGCGCGGGCGGCGGCTTTGGCGGCTTTGGCGGGGCGGGCGGCTTGCCGCCTGTCGGGGGCCTGATCGACGGCCCCCAGCTGCTGCGGCTGCTGCGGCTGTCCTGCCTGGAGGACGGCGCGGGCGGGCAGGACGACGGCGAGGACGTTCGGTGAAAGGAAAAGTTTTTTTTCCTGTGCTCTCATTTTTTCTCCAGTCGTCCGCCTGGCGCGTTTATTTTCCCGCGGCCGACGCCGACGCCGCGAACACGCACTTTTAATTTTTTCCCCGCACCCCTGTGCCAAGTCCGAAAGCCTCCGCATTCTTCGACTTGGGTACTGTCGCTCGTGTTGTCGGCGCTGTCGGAGCATTTTTTGGTCGTCGACGAGCTCGACAAGCCTGGACGGCGCCGAGGCGGGGAGCAAATGCTTGGCCGCCGTCGCCGACGCCAGACGCTGAGCAGATAACCCGACGACGGCAGCATGCGGCCAGTATCGTCGGTCTTTGTCCTTTGAGAGGAAGCATCTGCGCATTATCATTGACACACACACACACATCGTGACACCACCCAACCCACCTCAACCCCCCCCCAGCACCATCAAAAAAAGAAAGGGGAGACTTTGAACGATAATTCTTTTGGGGAACGCGGACAAAAGCGAGCAACAGTCGCACAATGGCGCGGACGATGCTGGGGCTAGCCCTGGTGGCGGTGCTTGTCGGTGCGTTCACGGCCACCGTTTCGGGGATCGGTCTACTGAGCAGCCAAGCAGCGTTTGGAGGAAGGGAGGAAAGGGGGGAGGGTAGTTGGGGAAGGAGAGAGAGAGAGCGAGCAATCGTCTGCGGCCCCCGCCGTTGGCAGGCGGGGGCGTGGCGCGCGCGGCCAGGATTATGGCGGACGCGCAGACGGGCGGGTCAGCGCCGTCCCAGGCATCGGAGGCCAGGAGCAGAGGGGGCTTTGGCCCGCCGCCCACCACCCTCAACTGCTGCTTTGGCCCTCCCCCCTTGGACGAGGAGCTGGCCCCCCCCGGCTTCTCTCTCTCTCTCGCCCCCCGCCTGCTTCCGCCCAGCAACGAAGAGAGGACGACGCCCGCCGATTCCAATCAGGCCGTCCCGAGTGTCCCCCGGATTGGGCGGTGCTCGCAATCGCGATCGAGATCGACGCCTTGAGCCCTCTTTTCCGGGGGGCGCCGACGCGCATTCGCCGCCGCCGCCGAGCGCGCGCGCCTCCTGCTGCGGCGGCCGGCGCGGGCGCGCGCGCTCGCGCATTGTCCGCCCTCATCAGGCCAGGGCGCCCTCGCTCGCTCTTTGCGGCGCAGAGGCAGGCGTTGCTTGGCCCCTGCGCGCGCACGCCTCCGGGCCCTTGCTCGGCGCGCCCCGCCCCGCCAACCGCGTCGTCCTTGGTTTCACACCCTCGCTGCCCGCTGACGCCGCCGCCCCCCACCCCGCCCCCCGCCCCAAACCAAACTAACCAAAACCAAAACCGAAAACGCAGCCTCCGCCTCGGCCCAGAGCGCCCTCACCGCCGTCGCCCCCGTCGGCCTCGGCCGCGCGGGCGCCGCCGCGCCCGACCCCTGCGCCCTGTCGGTCAACTTTTTCCCCGACAACTACGAGGACAGCAACTCGCCCGCGGGGTGGACAAGGACGGTCCAGAGCAACGCGGGCAACACGTCGCCCGATCAGCTGGTCAAGATCGCGCTGGCCGGCTACCCCATCCCCATGCTCCTGATCTCGCCCATCTCGCCCTTCACCACCGTGGGCGGGCAGGTCCCCGTCGGCTGCGTGGCCGGCAACGGCGCCGGCGGAGGGTTTGGCACGCTCGTGCGCCCCGCGGCATACACGATCCAATGGTCGCTCGCGGGGCAGGGCGGCACCCTGGGGCCTTTTACGCGCGGCGACAAGCAGGACCCGCCCGCCAACATGACCCTCGGCTTCGCGCCCAACCTGCCGGACGGCGACTACTGCGTCAACCTGCAGATGACGCTGGTTCCGGGATCCGGCGTGGTGGCGGTGGGGGCGCAGCAGTTCACGGTGCCGCCGCGCCCGTCGTCCGTGCAGCGGCAGATCTGCTTCATCAAGATGAGCTCGCGCCCCTCGGCCAACGTCACGTTCAACAGCTGCAACAGCTCTTTCGGCGTCGACCTGACCGGCGTCCGCCCCAAGCCCATCTTTTTGCGCTTCCCTGACATGCAGATGTTTTCGACGGTCTTTCACGTGTGGGGCAAGCTGAACCGCACGTTCGACCGCGGCGAGCAGGCGGAGGGCCTGCTCGACTACTTTGACCAGTACGTCAAGTGGGAGGACCCCCAGCGGCCCGCGGCCCTCAAGGTGCACCTGGAGGACCCGGGCCTCATCCAGGGCTATTACAACGTGTGGATCGAGGGGTCGCTGTCGTCCCAATTTCCCGACCTGGTCAACCTATTCGGCGCCGACACGTTCGACGACGGCAGCGCCAAGTTCATGGGCGTCAGCCTTCGAAACACGTCGAACAAGCCCGTGCCCATCCAGACGACCAAGTCCAAGATCGCCAACCTCGAGGGGCCGTCGACCCCCGTGGGCGTGGGCGAGATGGCCTCGTTCGTGTGGGAAACGGAAGGGTACGGCGAGCAGTTTTGCTACGTCGACGGCCAGAAAGTGGCCAACGCGGCGGACCGGGCGCACTGCGAGTCGCCGCTGACGCTGCGGGTGGTGGACGGGGGCAACCACACGCTCGAGGTGGCGCTGGCGGACGTGTGCGGCGACGTGGTGCGCAACGGCCTGTACTTTGGGGCGTGGGGGTGGCGCCTGGACCAAAAGTACCTCCCGAAGCCAGAGCCAGGGGCCATCCTGGACACGCTGCCGCTGGGCAACGACGCGCTGGGCGCGGGCCTGCCGCTGCCGATGCGCGCGCCAATCGCGCGCAGGCCGCGCAACGGGGCGGAGGCGCTGGCGGCGGGGGCGGGGACGGCGCTGGCGGGCCTGCTGGTGGGCGCGGCGGCGCTGCTGATCTGAGCGAGGTCCGAGCGAGGAGGAGGAGGAGGAGGAGGACGGGGCCAGGGAGGACGGCAGCGACAAGGGACGAGACGCTCGCCGCCGCCGCCCTCTCTCTTTTCCTTCTCGTTCCCGGAAAAGAACAGAAACGCGTTTGCTTTCCTTCTCCCCCAGAAACACATACACAATGCTCCTTCTCCCACAGCATACACACACACACACACACACACACGCACATACATACATACGCACACCCTCGACCCGCGGAGAGAGAGAGAGACTCAACACACACACACTTACGCGGAAAAAACAAAAACTCATTGCGAAGCGCCCGCCGTTGGGCGGAGAGACCGCCACGCGCGCCGTCAGTCTGTCGCGGCGAGAACGAATGCTCCTGTTCCATCATCCGACCGAGGCGGGTGGCAAAACAAACGCAAGGCTCAGCCAGCCCCTCCCCGTTCCTAGGCCAATAAAAGTGATCCTCCCTCCATTCTTTTGTCCTAGCGTGCAACAAAGTCAAGAAACTGAAAACAGGGGCCGCCGCTGACGGCCGCTGCTGCGTCGTGAGCGCCGGTGCGTTTCGCCGATTCCCGTCCGGCGGACGGCGTCCGCCCCCCCCCCTCTATCTGTCTCTCTTCACTGTCCTTCACCATTTCTTCATTCCGGCCCTTCAAAGCTCGAGCAATTCACGCACGGACGCCCACGGCTGCGCGCAAGTGAACACACGCCACGGACGCCGAGACGCCAAAGGCCGTGAGCTCTTCTCCTCCAAGGTCTCCCGTCTGTTCAATCCACCGGCGAAAGCGCGCGCGTGCCACTGGTCCTTGAGAAACGGCAGTGTCTGAGTCTCTCGCGTGGTCTGACCAGCGCGCGCGCCGTGTCGACGCACGAAGGCGCGCGCACGCACGGCACGGACGAAAAGGAGCGAGGGGAGACAGGCCAAACGCGCACAGAGAGAGAGAGAGCAGAAGCCATGGCTGTCGCCAAGCGCAGTCTCGCCGTCGCGCTCCTGGTGGTGGCGGCCGCAGCGCTGTCGGCAGTAGTCTCGGCCGAGCCCGCGGTGCGCCGGCCCTCGGCCGCCGCCCCGCCCGCCGTCTCTGCCGCCGCCGCCGCGCGCCTCGCCGCGTCCGCCGCCGCCCAGCAGGCCGCCCGCCTGGCCGGCGTGCTCGACGCCTCGGCGTGCCCGCCCTTTGTCGGCTTCTTCCCGCCCGGGAGCGAGGAGTTCAACGTGCCCACCGCCTGGGGCAAGAGCCACCAGATGCAGGCCGGCAACCCGTTCCCCGACCGCCTGCTCCCTGTGGTCCTGTCGGCCGTCACAACCATCCCGGGCTCGGCCGTCGCCACGCCGCCCACACTGCAGCTGGCTGTGTCGCACCCGCTGCTGGGCCAGCCGGGTGCGCTCCTCCCGCTGGACTGCATGGGCGCGCCGGGGGGGGGCGGGTCCGCTCCCGCTGCACCGCGCGCCTCGCCCCTCCCGACGGGCGCCATCACCCGGCGCCGCAGCCTCCTGCAGCAGGCCGGCAACGGCGGCCTCTACCTGAGCAAGCCGGCGACCTACTCCGTCACGTGGTCCCTCAACGGCACGGCGCCGTCGACGCGCACTTTTGCCCCCGGCGCAAGCGGCGAGCGCCCGCGCATCATGCTGCCCGAGCTGAGCGCCATGCCCGACGCCTTCTACTGCCTGACCATCACGGTGGCCGTGCAGCCGTGGACGGGATTGGTGGGCCAGACGCGGGCCGCGCCCGTCTCTCCGCTCTTTGTCACCAAGCAGGTCTGCTTTGTGAAAGCCGACCGCGCCATCACCGCCGACGTGTCGTTCGACGGCTGCGGCGCGCCGTTTGCGATGCTCCTGAGCAACGTGTCGCTGCCGGCCGTGCCGCTCGTTCCCGGCGTGCCCAACGCCGGCGTCCTGGGCATCACGGCCCTGCGCGTGCGCGCCACGCTCAACCGCACCGAGGACGGCGCGCAGGTGCCCGAGGGCGCCCGGCGCGAGCTGACGAAATGGTTTCTGCTCGACCGCCCGTTGCCCGCCGGTTACGTTTTGCGCTCCCGCCCGGACGAGGCGCCGGTCGCGGGGTGGTACAACGTCGAGATCGACTCGTCGTTCGTGACCAACCGCCCGGGCCTCGTGGCCCTCCCCGCCTCCGGGTCCTTCGGCCGGTACGACCCAAATGTCCCCGCCCCCTTGCGCGGACAGCTGCGATTCGCCGCGGGCGTCTGGTCGACCGACGCGACTGGCGAGCTCGTGCCTCTGCAGGCCGAGCCGAGCGCCGCCTTCGGCGAGATCTCCGGGCCCGAGGAGTACAGCGCCCAGGCCAACGGCGCCCAGGTGCAGTTCGCGTGGCGCACGACGGGTCTGGGACCCACCTATTGCTACGTCGACGGCGAGCAGCAGGTCAACGACGACCGGCGCCGGTGCCGCAGCCCGCTCGACACGCACCTGAAGGACGCGGCGCGCAACTCGACGCTCAGCCTCGCCTTCACGGACGCGTGCGGGGACCTGCACGGGCAGCAGCTCGAGTTCGGCAAGTTTGGCTTCCGGCCGACGCGCCAGATCCGGCCGCCCGCCCGCCGCGGGCGCGCGGGCATCGACGTCGACGACAACGGCAGCCCCGCGGTGGGGTCCGCGGCGGCGGCGGCGGCCATGGTGGGCGCGGAGGCGCGCTCGGGGCCGGACGGCGGGTGGGGCGGCGCGGGCGGGGCCGAGTACGACGCCGGCAACGCCACGATCACGGCGGGTACGCTGCGGGCGACGGGCGGGGCGGGCGGGGCGGGCGGCGGGGGCGCGCTCCTGCAGGCGCGGCACAAGCGGGCGGCGGCCAACGGGGCTGGTGCTAGTATGGGTGGCGGTGGTGGTGCGACGGGGGCGGCGGCGGCCGTGTTGCTGGCGTCGGCGGTGCTCGCGATGGTGGTTTGAGGGGTCGGCGTTGCCGCTATATAGATGCAAAGACTCTCACGTAACAAGCTTGTCTGACGTGCAAAACAAAAAGAGGGAGAAACGAAATTTGAGGGCGGTCGCGCGCGCCCTCCCCGCTGTTGCGCCGAAGAATGTGCGGCGGCGGGATTGGGTCGTTTCTCTGAAAGGGGGGGGGGGAGCCATGAGAGGGGCATACGGGAAACGCGCACCCGCAAACAGCGGCGGGGAAACAAACTGTCGAGAAGGGAATTCGGGAAAAAGCTTGCTTGCTTTTGACGGGGAGGGGGGGGCGTTGGGCGGGAGGAGGCGGCGGCGGGCGGGTTTGGCACAAAAGCAAGTGATGGCCCGCGCGCCGCGGGCCGCATGCCAAGGAAGGAGAAGAGTGGTCGTAGTAGTAGTGGTCGTAGGTTGTAGCGGGCGGTACCAACGCACGCGTGCGTTGTTTGCGGTGGGCGACGGGCAGGGGGGAAGGGCTCGAGCAGGGGGGAAGGGCTCGAGCGGCGCCTGAAGCGGCGGCGGCCGCGCCCACGACGGCGGCGGCGGCGGCGGCGGTACCGACGCGCGTGTGTGGCGGTGGCGACGGCCATAGGCAAAATGTGGGGGCCTCAAGCGGCGCCTAGAGCGGCGGCGGCGACGGCGGCGGCGGCGGCCTGCTCGTCCTCCTCCGCGCGGCCGCTGCGCGTGCGGCCGAGGACCGCCAGGCCGCCGGCCCTGGGCGGCGGCAGCGGCGCCGCCGCCGCGCCCTCCAGCACGCGCCGCTTGTCCACGCGCACACCCCGCGCCGCGTCGAGCGCGTGCGTCGCGCCCTCGAACTGCCGCAGCCACCCGTCGACCGGCGCGCAGCCGCCGCCCGCCGCCGCCGCCGCCGCCGCCGCCGCCGCGCCGCCAGGCCCGCCGCCGCCGCCGCCGCCGCCGCCCAAGCCGCCGCCCAAGCCCCCGCCGCCGCCCGCCGCCCTCAGGTCGCCAAGCCTCAGGACCGCGTGCATGATCTCCTCCTCCTGCCCGAACGCGCCGCCGCCGCCGGGATCGCCCCCCGCGGAGGCCGAGGCCGCCACCACCACCTTGCACGCCATGGCGAGGCACCCCGGCTGCGACCGCGGCAGACGGCACACAAAGGTCCCCGGCGGCTCGCGCGCAAGCGCCCTGGCCGCGCCCTGCCGGTCCATGCCGAATCCGGCGATCACGCAGGGGTCCTCCATGTTCCACACGCCGGCGACCTGGCGCAGCAGGCGCAGGTGGGCGCGGTAGCCCTCGAAGAAGGCGTCCCACTGGGCGCGGCCGAGCGGGGGGCCGCCGCCGCCGGCGCCGTCTTCGTCCTCTTGCTCCTCTTGCTGCGCCCGCTCGTCATTGGCGGCGAAAGGGGCCGACGGATCGGCAGCGGCAGCGGCAGCGGCAGCGGCAGCGGCAGCGGCAGCGGCAGCGGCAGCGGCAGCAGCGGCACGAGGCGGAAACCCGGCCATCGTCTCGAGCGCGGAGAGGTCGTCGCGCGTCAGGCGGCGCGTGAGGCCGGACGCCTCGTACTCGTCGAGGACGGCGGCGCGCAGGGCGGCGCGCGTGAGCGGGGCGCAAGGCGGAGGGGGCGGCGTGGGGGTGAGGCCGGGCCGCGGCGGCGCGTCGGCGCCGCTGCCGCCGAGGATTGAGGACCGCGCGCCGCCGCCACCGCCGGCGCCGCCGGCGCCGCCGCCCGTCGTCGGCACGAGCGCGTCCCCGCTGACCTCGTCCTCGTCGTCCTCGTCGGCGAGGCCGGCGCCGTCGGGCGCGCGCTTCACGCCGCGGGGAGAGCCGCCGTGGCCGTTGGCCAGGGCGGCGGCGGCGGCTGCGGCGGCGGCGTGGCCGTTGCCAGCAGCGGCGGTGGCGCCGCCGCCCGTGTCGCCGCCGCCGCCGCCCGTGCCGCCGCCGGCGGGGGTGCCGCCGCCCGTGCCCCCCTCCAGCCCGTCCAAGAGCAGGCCCGGGTGGCTCAGGCCCGGGTGGCTCAGGCCCGGCCCGCCGCCGCTCATCTGCGGCATGGCGCTCGCGGTCGCCTCGAGGACGGAAGGCGGGGGCGTGGGCGTGAGGCCGGGCCGCTGCTGCGCGTCGGTGCCGCCGCCGCCGCCGCCGCCGCCGCCGAGGAGGTACCGATGATGAGCTCCGGCCCCGCCGCTGCCGCCGCCCGCGCCGACGCCGACGCTGACGCCGCCGCTCGACGAGGCGTGGTGGTGGTGGTGGAGGACGGGCCCCGCCGCCGCCGCCGCCGCCATCGCTGCCGCCGCCGTTGCCAACGCCGCGCCCGCCGCCCCCCCTCCTCCGCCGCCGCCCGAGCGGTCGTGCTGCTGCTGCTGCTGCTGCTGCTTGGCCTGCTGCCGCGGGTGGTGGTGCCTGCCGTTGCCGTTGCCGTTGCCGTGGGCGCCGCCGGCCCCCGCCCCATCCTCGCCGCCCCCATTGGCCGCACCGCCGCCACCACCACCGCCGCCGTTGTTGTTGTTGTTGTTGGCCGCCGCCGCCGTCGCCGCGCCGGCGACCATGGCCGCCAGCCGCGCGCGCTCCTCGTCCGTCGCCGGCGCCGTGTAAACGTGCTCCAGCGCGGTCGGCGGCCCCGTCGGCTCGCCGTACATCAGCCCCAGGCGCGCGCACGCCTTGGCGCGCTGCTCCGCGCGGCAGATCCCGACCGTGGGCACGTCCCACGAGACGAACACGAGGTCCTGCTCGAGCACGCTGCACGCAAAGGCCATGGTCGCGCGGTTCATGCGCGTCGGCTTTAGAAACTCGATCGCGCAAAACTCATAGTCCTGCACCAGGAGGCCGGGCGGGCCGGCCGCGGCGTCGGCGGCGGCCTCGCCCGCGAGCGCGGCCTCGGCGCAGGCGGCCGCGAGCGCGGCCGCCGAGCCCGCCGGGTCGCCGGCGGCAGCAAGGGCCTCGGCGAGCATGCGGCCGAGCTGCACGGCGTTGGTGGCGCCGCCGCCGACGGCCGAGGCGGCACCCGGCCCTAGCAGGCGCACGAGGGTGGCGCCGTCGAGCTCGCCCGCGGGCCCTGTCGCGTACTGCAGCAGGGCGCCCATGTCCGGGTTGGCGGCGGCGATCAGCGCGCGCAGGCGCGCCTGGGCGGCGCGCGCGGCCTCCTCGGCCGCCGCCAAAGCGCGCGCGTGGCCGGCGCCCGGCCGCGCCGCGCCCTCGAACCGGTGCGTCACGCACACCGTCCCCTTGAGCTCCGTGATGGGCTTGCGCGGCGGCGCGTCCGGGTCGCAAAAGTCTTCCGGGATCCAGCGCGCCATGCCCTCGCGCTCCTGCTGCGACACGACGTACGCCTTTATTGTCAAGGGAAAAGAGCACCGGCCGCGGTAGGCCACCTCGACGCGCACGCGAAAGTTGGGCGTGAGCCGGCGGTCCTGCTTGACGGGGACGCAGTACTCGGCGGGCGCCTCGAGGATGCGCAGGGACACCGAGGCCGGGGCGAAGCCGTTGTACAGCAAGGATTCTTCGGGGAGGTAGGGCTGCTGCTCCTCCAGCGCGAGCTGGTCCGCAAAGGCGCGCGAGCGCGCGAGCTCCCACCGGCCGCACGGCACCGCCTCGGGCTGGCACTTGTACCGCACAAAGGTGGTCTGCCAGCGCTCGGGGTCTGGTTGTTTTGTTCGAACAGCGTTTTGGTTGATGTTCGGTGATGGGGCGGGTTGTTGATGTTGGCGTTGGTTTTGGGGGTGGGGGGGGGGGGGGGGTTGTATGAGCGAAAAAGCGAGAGAGACGGCGTGTTTGCCTCTCGGGCGACTCTGGCGAGCGGGGCCCGACACCGACGCCGGCCGACGACGAGCGGGGCCGCGGCGCCGTGTGCTCCCGTCCTCCGTCTCTGTCTATGCCAGAGTGCGCGCCGCGCACTCGCTGGGTCGACAGGTCGGCAGCAGCCGCGAGCGGCGCGACGGACACACACGCGCGCGGGCCGCGCGAAAGGACCCGAGCGGTACAAAAGGCAAAAGCAACGTTTTTTTCTCTCTCTAGGAGAAAGGAGAGAGGGCAAAAAGAGAGCTCTGAAACCGTCCCGCAAACGAAGAGGAAACGCACTCGGCATGGCCTCGCGGCGCTGAATCATGTCCGTGAGCCTGTCCTGCCACCACGGCGGCGCGCCCTCCATCGCGCGCGGCGGCCGCTCGGCGCGGGCGAAACAAAACCCGTCTGGAGGTCCCGAGTGGTTGAAGAGCCGGGGGAGAGTCAGCGGGCAGCACTTTTGAAATCCCTTGGCAACGGGAAGAGTTTGGGTGGAACAAAAGGGCGGGGAAACCCCCCTCGAGGGCGATCGTGGAATGTCCTGCAGATGACGGGGGTGTGGCGGGCTTTTGAAGGGTGCGGGCTGGGGCGTGGCGCGGCTTTGCGCCGTCGGCGCCGAGGCGGGGGCGTGAGTTCCCGCCTCCCCCGCCGTCCGCCCGCCGTCCGCCACCTCCCCCTCATCCTCGTTGTCGTTGTCTGCGCGTCCTCTCCTTCACCCTCCCCGGGCGGCGGCGCGAAGACGCCGCCGCTGTACTGAAGGTGGTTGGCGTCAACGAGCGGCTCGCGGCGCCAGCCGCCGCCCGTCACGGCACCGTCCTCCCCGTCCTCGTTGGCTGCTCCGCCGCTCGCAAACTCGATCAGCCCGGACGGTTCGCTCAAAAACGCCGCCGGAGCGAGAACCGCTCCGGCGCTGTCGCTGTGTTTCACAGGGGTCATAAAACGGTCTATTCGGCGAGCGTGTCTTGTCCGCGTCTGTTTTTGTCGCGCGTCGGTGGTTGAGCGCGCGTTCTTTTGCCTCTAACAAGAAAGGAGAAAACCGCCCCCCCCTCCCTTTATTCACCCGCCGCCAGTGCCATCCTCTCTCTCCCCACATTCTAAAACAGGTGTCCAAAGACCACAAAGCCGTAGGCCAAGGCCCCCGTGAAGATGTAGCTGTCAAAGCGGTCGAGCAGGCCCCCGTGGCCTGGGATCAGGTCGCCGCTGTCCTTCTGGCCCGCCTCGCGCTTGATGATCGACTCGATCAGGTCGCCCAGGATGGACGAGACGCACACGGCGGCGCCGAACGCGGCGGCCAGCAGGGGGGCGGCCCAGGGCACGGCGGCCTGGGGGAAATGCAGGCCCGCGGCCGCGGCGGCGGCGACCGGCACGGCAGGCCAGCCTGTGAGCAACGCCTGGAGCGCCAAGGCGGCGGCGACGCTCGACGCGAGGCCGCCGACGGCGCCCTCGACCGTCTTTTTTGGCGAGATGTCGGTCAGCTTGGTGCGCCCCAGGGACTTGCCGACGAAGTAGGCGCCCGTGTCGGCCGCGATCACGCACGCGACGGCCGTCAGCGTGACGGCGAGGCCGACGGTCGGCGCGCCGCCGCCGGGCGGCTGCAGCCAGGCGGGAAGCAGCGCCGCGATCGGCGCGTCCGGCGGCAGGGGCGCGGGCACGGCGCGCAGCTTGATCCAGAAGCTCGGGAGGTAGCCGCAGTAGAAGAGGCCAAACAGCGAGCTGGTCAACTGCGCGAACTTGGGCTTGGGCGACGCCAGCAAGTTGAGCGACAGCAGCACGAAACCGGCCACGGCCATGGCCACCGCGCTGCGGCCCGAGGTGGCGTGGGTGAGCAGCGCGATGCTGAGGCAGAGGGCCGTGGTGCTGGCGCTCACCACGGGTCCTGGGGGGGTCATGCCCTTGGAGAGGCCGCGGGACGTGAGCAGGCCGTAGAACTCGCGCGTGGCGTGGAAGGTGACGAAGAGCGCCGCGCAGAGGAACGGCACGCCGCCGGCGGCGACGACCAGCGCGCCGCCCGCGCCGAGCAGGACGCCAGAGGCGACGCGCTTGGCGAGGCCGCCGCTGCTGCTGCTGCTGCTGGCCTTGTCGCCGCTAGTGCTGGACGAGGAGGAGGCGGGGTCGGCCGAGGAGGAAGCCGAGTCGGCCGAGGACAGACTGGCCGAGGAGGCGGAGGCGAACGAGGCCGACGAGGCGGCGGCGGCGTGGGCCGGGGCGGGCGCGGCGGGCGCCGCCGCTGCCGCCGCGCCCTCGGCAAACACGGCCTCGGACTCGTCGCCGGCCTGGCGCGCGGCGGCCTCGAGGGCGGCGGCGGAGGCGGCGGCCACCTCGGCGGACGTCGCGGACGTCGAGGCCGGGGCGGGCCACGCGCCCGCCGCGCCCGCGGCGGCGGCGGCGGCGGCGGCCGCTGCCCTCGTTGGCGAGGGAGAGGGGGCTGCGCCGTCGGCGTCGGCGTCGGCGCGTTGCGGGCGGCGGCGGCCGATCAAGCCGTTGCCCGCCGGCAGCATGCCCGACGGGATGCGGCCCGTGCGACGAGCGCGCGCCACGATCCCCACATCTCGCCGCCTGCCCTGCACAGCGCCCAGGCTCCGGCGCGCGCCCACGGCGGGCAGAAGGGACGTGGAAGGAGGGCGCCACCTCGCCGCTGCTGCTGTTGTTGCTCCTGCCGCTGCTGCTGCTGCCGCGCCGTGCGCCAGGATGGCCGCCATGCTCGCGGGCGCCACCCAAGCAAGAGGCGGGACGGGTCGGTTCGGTCCTGGCCTTGAGGTCGGTCGGAGGAATCCACGCGCGGGCGACGAGCGCGATGCCCGCGCGATTGAAAAAAGGCTCTGTCTTTTTGTTTGAGCTGTTCCCCCCCTCGATTCGCGATTTCCCTTGTCCCTCTCTACTTTCTTTTCGCAATATAGGGGGGTCGAGACGTCGAGGTCGGTGGCGTGTGTGGATGTTGAAAGCCGTGTTCGGGGGACGTGTGCGCGAGTTGTGTCTATGGGAAGAGGAGATAGCGAGTGCGAGCGTCGTTTGTTTGTCCGCGCCTCCGCCGGCCGAAAAATTCCGCGGAAAAACCGACGCCGCCTGCGAGTTTGGACCCAAGACTTGTTACACACACTCGGGCGCTGTGCCGCCATCGTTTCTTTCAAGCGAGGCAGAGAGGGCGAGCGTTGCATTGGGGTTGACAAAAGACAGAAGAGGGGAGGAGAAATCGAGTCTCTCCTGCCGCCGCGCGGCGACGCACGCTCCTCTCTCTTCTCGCTGCGCCCCAAACCGAACGAAACCACCCGCCCCCGTCGACCCGTCAAGAAGAAAAAACGCCAGCAAATCCTCTACGCCGTCTCGACCTTGACCGTGCCCTTGCCCTTGGTCGCCTGGTCCCCGGCCACCGTCACGTACGAGTACACCGGCTCCTTGGCGTCCTCGTCGTCGTTGCGCCGCCGCTCGACCACGATGCGGAGGCGGAACGGCACGTTGCGGATGCCCTTGGCCCATACGGCCTTGTTGAGCCCCGCGTCCAGGCGCACGTCCTTGGTGCGCATGGCCTTGGCCGCGAACGCCTTGATCTCCTTCACGGCGCGGGGGGCGCGCCCCTTGAACTTGATGCCGTGCAGCCGCTTGTGCAGGTTGACCGTGTACTCGCGGGCCACGGGGTCGAGCGACGCCGCCGCGCGCTTGTTGGCGCCGCCCGCCTTTTTGGCCTTCTTGCCGTCCTTGGCCATCGTGTGTGGTGGTGCTGCTGCTGCTCTTCGCTTGCTGCGGCTGCTGCTGGTCGGCCTGCTCCCTGAGAACGATGTTTCGGTCGTGGGTTTGGGGTGAGGGGGTGAGGAGAGGAGGGGAGGTTGAGCGTTCGTTGTCCTCTCTCGATCGATCGATCGGCCGCCGCCGCCGCCGTTTTTTCCGCCGCCGCCCGCCGCCGACGGGCGCGGAGACAATGAGCCTCGACCGCACGCGCTCGTCCTGGCGCGCGCCTTCGAACCACACGATGATCGCGTCGCGTGCGATCGGCGCCCGAGGCGTCGATCAAGCCGCTCGGGCGGGCGGGCGGGCGCCGAGTTCTCTCCAGGGCGGCCGCAGAGGTGTAGCTCTCCCGCACTCCCTCTTCCTTCCTCCTCCTCAGCAGCGCCTCCTCGCGTCCAGCGGCCCCAAATCGAGGCACTGCGCGCAGTTGTCGATCGTACGGCGAGCCTCGGCGGCGGAAGGGCCACGGGATCGGGAGTGGCGCGAGAGAGAGTCGATGATGGGGCGGGAGCGAAAGACCCGCGGCGGGTCTTTTTGTCCGCCGCTCTCTCGCGGAAACAAGAACGCCGCTGCGGATGGTCGCACCTCACGAGAAGCTCCGAAGAGTTGGGTGGGTGAAACGCACGCGCTTTTTGGAAAAGAGGGAGGTGAAGGGGCAGGGGAGGGCCTCCACTTTGAGACAGTGAGAGAGAGGGGGGGGGAGAGGTCGGAGCGGGAGGAGAGACACCCTCTTGCGCAAGGAGCGCCCCTCGTCCTCTCTGCGACACAAGCACCGATTCTCATACCCGCAACAGCAAAGTCACGCGCAAAGCGAACCCACCTCCATCACGCCCGTCCCTCTCTTGCGTGCGCGCGCGCCCAACGTCACGAGCAACGCCCCTCCTGCCCTGCTCCTCCTTCAAACGCCCAACGGGCTGGCGATGATGACGGCGCCCCGCGCCTAGGGCCGTGCCGCTAGGCCACGCCGGCACCCCTTGCCTCTTGGCTGCACCGTGCGCGCTCCCCCCCTCCTGGGACGGAAACGCGATGACGAGGGACGATGTCCCCTCCCCTCCCCTTCTCGTCTTGGAGGAAGGCGACGTAACCGCCGCGCGTGCGTACCGGCCGCGCGGCGCGCGCGCGCGGCGCCCGATGCGCGGGAGCATCACGCTCGGCGGCATCGTCCTGGTGGCGCTCGTATCGGCGGCCGCGCAGCCGCTGCACCTGGCGCGCGCAGAGGTGCCCGTTCCCGCCGGCGGCGCGGCGCGACCGTTGGCGGCGCCGTCGTCGTCGGCCGCGCTCTGGTCGTCCTCCCCTTTGCCCATCGTCGGCAACAGCGCCGGCTCCCTGCGCACGACAAGGAGGACAACGACCCGCCGGCGCCGGACCCTGCTGCAAGGTTTCTGGAGCGCGATCACCGGCGGCGGTGACAACGCCGACGACAAAGAAAAAGACGGCGAGCGCAGCGACGGCGACGGCGACGGCGAGAAGAAAAAGGGCGGCGACGGCGACGCGCCGCCGGCCGCCCCCGTCCCCCCCGAGGCCGGCGGTGCCGGCGCCGATGCCGGCGCGCCCGCCCCGCCCGCCAACACCAGCTTCACGGGCGCCATCGTCAACGCCGTGAACAACGCCCTGACCAGCGAGTTCAGCGAGGAGACGAAAGAGATGCTCGAGGCCGAGGCCGCGGCCGACGACCGCGAGGACGGCGGCGCGGGCGGCGGCGGCGGCGGGCTGGGCGGCGCCGACGCGGCCACAAAGGCGGCCGTCGGCGCGCTGCTGCAAAACATCACCAACAACGCGGCACTGCTGCAGAACCTGACGCAGAACGCGGCGCTCCTGCAGAACATCACGAACAACGCAGCGTTCTTGCAAAACATCACGGACGGCGGCTCCGCCTTTGGCGCTGGCGGTGGTGCCGGCGCCGGCGCCGTTGCCGCCGACGGAGGCGGCGGCGGTGAGGGCCAGGGCGAGGGCAAGGACGGCCACGGCAAGGACAGCGACGGCAAGGGTGGCAAGGGCGGCGGCGACGACGCCAAACCCGGCGGCGGCGATGCAGCGGCACCGGCCCTGCCCGCCGTGGCCCTGACCCCAGAGGCGGCGGCCGCCGCCGCCGCGCTGGCCGCCGCCGCCGCCTCGGCCGACGGCGCCGCTGCCGGCGCGCCGGGCCTGCTCGCCGGGGTGGCCGCTGAGCTCGCGAGCCTAGGCGCGAGCGCGTCCAACGCGCCCGACCTCGGCCACGCCGAGACCGTCACGCGCATCACGGCCAAGGACCGCGCCGCGCAGCGCGAGCGCGAGCGCGAGCAGCGCCGGGCGGAGGCCGAGGCGGCGGCGGCGGCGAGCGCGGCGGCGAGCGCGCTGCAGCGGGAGGTGGGCGAGGAGGGCGAGGGGGGCGGCGGCAAGGACGCTGACGCCGACGCCGCCGACGGGGATGGCGTTGGCCAAGGCGGGGATGGCGACGGCGACGCTGCGGCCAAGGATGGCGACGAGCCTGGCGGCGGCGGCGGCAAGGATGGCGGCGGCGGCGACGGCGGCGGCGAGGGCGGCGAGCAGCAGCAGCAGCAGCAGCCGCCTCAACACAAAAAGCACACGCACCGCCACCGCCGCGACGGCGCCAAGGGCAAGGGCGAGGGCGAGGACAAGGCGTCCTCAGGCGGCGACGGCAAGGGCGACGAGGGGGCCGGCGGCGGCGGGAACGGGGAAAAGCAGAAGGAATGGCAAGACGAGGAGGAGGAAGCCGCCGCCGCTGCCGCCGCCGCCGCCGCCGCCGCCGCCCCGCCCCCCGCCGCCGCCATCCCCCGCATCGAGAAGGACGTCGACCGCCTCATCGACTCGCGCGCCAACGAGTTCGTCCTCTCCACCCCGGGCGGCGGCAAGGACGGCGTCGCCGCCTCGAGCCTGACCCTCGACCCGCAGCTCGTCCAGGACCTGACCTTTTTGCTGCTGGCGGCGGCGCTGGGCGGCGCCGTGTTCGAGGCGTGCGGCCAGCCCGTGATCAACGGCTACCTGGTGGCCGGCGCCGCGGTGGGCCCGGGGGGCCTCGGCCTGATCCGCGAGCTCGTGCAGGTCGAGTCGATGGCGCAGCTCGGCGTGCAGCTGCTGCTCTTTGCGCTCGGCCGCGAGCTTTCGTTCGAGCGGCTGCGCCCCGTGCTCGGCGTGGCCATCGGCGGCGGCGCCTTGCAGATCCTCGCGCTCGCGCTGCTGGGCGGATTGGCCGCCGCGCTCTTCCGCCTGCCCGCGGGCACGGGGGTGTTCGTCGGCGCCCTGCTGTCTATGTCGTCGACGTCGGTGGTCGTCAAGTGCGTCGAGGCGCGGCGGCTGCAGCGCACGCTCTTTGGCCGCATCGCGCTCGGCACGCTGGTGCTTCAGGACTGCGCGGTGGGGCTGATGTTTGCGCTGATGCCGGCGCTGGGGCACGCCTCGCGCTCGGCGGCGCGGGCGGCGGCGGCGGCCGCGGGCGCCGCGGCGTCGGCGGCGGGCGGGGACGCGGCGGCGCAGGCGGCGGCGTCGGCGGCGGCCGCCGCCGCGCAGGCGGCGGGGCCGTCGGCGGCGGCGGTGGCGGCGCTGGCGCTCGAGACGCTCGGCCGCCTGCTGGCGGTGGCGGCGGCGGCGGCCGTGTGCGCGCGCTACGTCCTGCCGCACGCCCTGCGCCTGCTGGTGCGGCGCGCGTCGGCCGAGCTCGTGCAGGTGTCCCTGGTCGCCTACGCGCTGTCGCTGGCGTGGGCGTGCGGCCAGCTCGAGCTGTCCGAGGAGCTCGGCGCGTTTGTGGCGGGCGCCGTGCTCGCCGTCGCCGAGCGGCGGCTCTACGGCGGCGGCGGCGGCGGCGGCGGCAATGGGTCGTCGGCCTACGCGTCGGACGCGGCGGCCGCGGCCCTGGGCAAGGACCACCGGGGCGGGCGCGGGGGGCGGTACTCGCTCGTGCGCGACGGCGGCGGCGGCGCTGGGGGCGGCGGCGGCGGCGGCGGCGGGGGCGACAGCGGCGACGACTCGGACAGCGGCTCGGGCGACGACGACGGCGAGGGCCTGCTCCTGGCCGCCGACGGCAACGGCGGCGGCGGCGGCGGCGGCCACGGCATCGTGGGCGGCGGCGCCCACCCGCTCAGCAACGGCGGCGCGCTGACCCGCCTGACGTCCCGCAAGCCGGCCAGCACCCAGAGCGACCCCGAGGCCCCGCGCCCGGCCTTTGCGGAGCCGTCGCCGCTGCACTCTCCGCGCGGCGCGGGCGACGGCCCCGGGAGCGGCGGCGGCGGCAACGGCGGCTTGCTCCTCCGCCGCGATTCGGCGGCCGCGCAGTCGTCGGGGTCGTCGTCCGGCGCATCCCCCCTGGACAGCCCGCACAACCGGGGCGCGCCCCACACGCGCCGCCGCCCGCCCTCGCGCGGCGCGGGGGGCGGCAGCTTTGGCGCGGGAAACAACGCCGCCGCCGCCGCCGCCGCCGCCGCCGCCGCCGCCGCCGCCGCCACCGCAGGCGGCCCCGGCGGGGCGCTCGACGCGCCCGGCAGCCGCCGCGCGCGCCGGCCGCGCTCGCCGCTCGCGCACGCGGTCGAGTCGATCCAGAACGTGCTCGCCGCCCTCTTTGTCGCCTCCATCGGCCTCGTCACCTCCCCGCGCTTCCTCGCCCAGCACGCGCGCGTCCTCGCCGCCGGCGCCCTCCTCGTGCTGCTCGTCAAGAGCGCCGCCGTCGCCTGCGTCGTCCGCGCCTTCGGCGTCCCTTGGCGCACGGCCTGGGCCGTCGGCTGCTCGCTCGCGCACATCGGCGAGTTTGGCTACGTCTTGCTGGCGATGGCGAGCCAGATGCGTATCCTCCCGCCGCAGGTGTACATGCTGCTGCTGGGGGTGACGGCGGTGTCGCTGCTGAGCACGCCGGCGGTCATCTCGCTCGTGTCGTTTGTCTTTCTGAGGGGGCGGCAGGACGAGATGCCGTCGTCGGCGGAAGGCCGGGCGGCGGCGGCGGCGGCGGCGTCGGCCTCGCGCGCGGCGGCGGCAAACGGCAACGGCGGCAACGGGGGCGGCGGCGGCGGCGAGGGCGGCGGCGCCCTGCCGATCGCGCAGGCGCCCCGGCGCCAATGATGCGCCACACACACTGTCATCTCTTTGGTTGTCGTCCGACCCTGGGCCTCTGCTTCCTCGTCTCCCCCCCCCCCCCCCCCCC
>Ga0209390_10001363_pt1 | contig 47665 bp, 42 predicted proteins | sample BON01_FD_187212 | JGI IMG/M metagenome (GOLD analysis project Ga0209390, IMG submission 187212) | Freshwater microbial communities from Lake Bonney liftoff mats and glacier meltwater in Antarctica - BON-01 (SPAdes) (version 2) | ecosystem: Environmental > Aquatic > Freshwater > Ice > Glacier...
GGGCGGCGGCGCTGGCCTTCATCCGTTCGAGATGCGCTTCCAGCCGGGCGATGCCGCTGGCGGGATCAAAGGCCATGGTCTCGATCAGGTCGACCTTGTGGCCACCACCTGTATTGGCCCCGGAATTAGCTCCCGCGTTGACATCCACTTTCGCAAATCTCCCCTTGGCGAGGCATTCCCGCCATTCGTCATCCCCGTCCGAGTCCGCCACTATGCCAGAGCCAAGACCAATGGAAAGCGTTTCTTTTCCGTCTTTTAGGAAGAAGGTGCGGATCGCGACATTGAAGGCGGCGTCGCCATTGGCGTCAAACCGGCCGATCGAACCGCAATAGATGCCGCGCGGGCCGCTGCCGCCGGCGGCCAGTTCGAGCTCGTCGATAATCTCCATCGCCCGGATTTTCGGCGCGCCGGTGATCGAGCCGCAGGGGAAGGTCTGGCGGATCACGTCGACCGCATCGAGGCCGTCCTGCAATGAAGCGGTGACTGTCGAGGTCATCGTGTGGATGGTCGGATAGGTTTCGACCGCGAACAGCTCCGGCACATGCACGCTACCGCGCTGTGCCACCCGCGACAGGTCGTTGCGCAGCAGATCGACGATCATCAGATTTTCGGCGCGTTGTTTCGGATCGCCGAGCATTTGCGCCTGCACTCTGGCGTCCGCCTCCGGATCGGCAACTCGCGCCGCAGTGCCCTTCATCGGCCGGGCGGTGATCCGGCCGTCTTTCAGCGCGAAGAACAGTTCCGGCGAGAAAGACAGCATCCAGTTTTCGCCGTCAAACACCACGCCGCCATAGCCGGCCTGCGCCCTGCCCCTGATCGCGGCATAAAGCGCCAGAGGATGTCCGGAAAAGTCCATTTCTGCCCGAAAAGTGAGGTTTGCCTGATAGATATCGCCGGAAATGATATAATTTTGCACTTTTTTGAACGCCGCATCATAGGCGGTGCGCGACACCAAAGGTTTGAGCCGTCCGAGCCAGGCGCCGTTGCGGTCGGACAGGCCTTCGACCACGGCATTCGGGCTTAATTCCTTGTAATCGTTAAATATTCCAAACCAGGCCAGCGGCGTCGGCATATTTGTTGGAATTTTGCCCCGCAACCGCTCCTCCAGCCCGAGCCCCGCTTCATAGGAAAGATAGCCGGCAACATGCTGCCCCGCCAATCGCGCCCGCGACAGGGACTCGAAACATGCTTCCAATTCTTCCGATGTATCAGCCCGGATAACCGCCACCGGCTCCCGGTAAAGCCGCGCTGGCGCGGCACCAGCGGCACGCGCATCATCGAGCAGGACAAAGGGATGGTCAGCAGAAAACATGGCCCCCTCTAATTGCTTTTGCCACGCTTCGTCCATAAACATCGCACAACAGAATGACGGGATGAGTTTATGAAGCGCAATTGGTTGGCCGGCATGCTGGTGGCTGCAACGACGATCGCATGGCCCGGGCCGGCGCTGGCGGAGGATGTTGCGCCCAGACCGGCGGCGCTGGTCGCCGATCAAATCCCGGCGGTGCCGCTGGATATGGTCGAACGGACCCGGCCCTATATGGAATATCGCACCGCCAGTTTTGTCGACTGGGACCCGAAGAGCAGGGCGATGCTGGTGTCGACGCGCTTTGCCGACACCAGCCAGCTGCACCGCGTCGCGACCCCGATGGGACAGCGCGAGCAGCTGACTTTTGCCAGCGAACCGGTCTATTCGGGCCATTTTGCGCCCGACGGATCGGCATTATTGTTCGAGAAAGACAGTGGCGGCGACGAGGTCAACCAGATCTACGCGCTGGCGAGCGGCCGTCCGCAGCTGCTGACCGACGGCAGCAGCCGCAACAGCCTAGGTCCCTGGTCGAGCAGCGGACGGATGCTGGCCTTTGGCTCGAACAAGCGCACCGGCCTGTATAATGACATTTATCTGATGAACCCGGCCCGTCCGGAAAGCGCCCGGATGCTGATCGCTTCCACCGGCGGCGGCTGGTTTCCGATCGACTTTTCACCGGATGACCAGCTGTTGCTGGTGTTCAACTATGTCTCGGTCAGTGACAATCAACTCTATATCATCGACATTGCGCAGGGCACGTCGCGCAAGCTGACCGACAGCAGCAAGCCGGTTGGCTATGACGGGCTGAAATTCGCGCCCGATGGCCGGCTCTGGGCAGCATCGGATGATGGCAGTGATGTCAAACGGCTCGGCGTCGTCAATCTCGAAACATCCCTGTTCGAACCGGTGGTCGACGAGAAAATCTGGGATATCACCGATTTCGACATCAGCCAGGATGGTCGCTGGATCGCCTTCGAGGTCAATCATGCCGGCCGTTCCGTGCTCAAATTCTATGATATGCAAAGCGGCAGGGTCCGCAGCGTCGATGGCTTGCCGGCCGGGGTGATCAGCGGCGTCAAATTCGCGCCCTGGGGCGAGCTGGGCATCACGCTGAACAGCAACCAGACCGGCAGCGATGCCTATAGCGTCAACCCGGAGACGCTGGCGGTCACGCGCTGGACCAAGAGCGAGACCGGCGGCCTGGATAGCGCCGCCAATGTCGCGCCGGAACTGGTCGAGATCACCAGTTTTGACGGCGAGAAAATGTCCGGATTTCTCTACCGGCCCGATCCCGATCGGCACAAGGGCAAACGGCCATTGATCATAAACATCCACGGCGGTCCGGAAGGCCAGGCGACACCGCGTTTTCTGGGGCGCGACAATTATCTGATCAATGAACTGGGCATCGCGATATTCTATCCCAATGTGCGGGGATCAACCGGCTTTGGCAAAAGATTCGTGGCGCTCGACAACGGCCCGTGGCTGCGGGAGAATAGCGTGCTGGATATCGGGGCGTTTCTTGACCAGCTGCGCGGTGACCGGAAGATCGACCGCAAGCGCATCGCCGTCACCGGCGGCAGCTATGGCGGCTATATGACGCTGGCCTCGATGCTGCGCTATGGCAAGAAGCTGAAGGCCGGGCTCGAGACGGTCGGCATTTCCAATTTCGTCACCTTTCTCGAGAACACCCAGGCCTACCGCCGTGACCTAAGGCGGATGGAATATGGCGACGAGCGCATCCCCGAGCAGCGCATCAAGCTGGAGGAGATCAGTCCGCTGGTCCGCGCCAGCGAGATCAATATCCCGCTGATGGTCGTCACCGGCGCCAATGATCCGCGAGTCCCGGCGAGCGAAGCCGAACAGATCGTCGCCGCCGTCCGCGCCAACGGTCAGCCTGCCTGGCATTTGCTGGCCGAGAATGAGGGCCATGGCTTCCGCAAGAAGGCCAATGGCGACTATCAATTCTGGGCGAGCCTGATTTTCTGGCAGAAATATCTGCTGGAGGAGAAATAGCCCGGGCCAAGGATTTCGTGGCGTTGCCCTGTCGGCAGCGATCGCTTATATTCTGCGGCCATGGATGAACCAACGGGCCCACAGCGATTATGATGGCGAAATCGGTCTTGAAAATCCTGTTGCTCTACGGCCTGCTGCTGGCCGCCGCCGCCTTCGCGCTGGAGTGGCTGCAATATCAATATTTCAGCAAGACCTATTCGGTCGAAATCTATGTCGTGCTGATCGCGCTGGGCTTCGCATCACTCGGCATCTGGGTCGGCCATAGGCTGACCATGCAGAAACCACGCGGGCCGTTTGAGCAGAATATTGCTGCGCTGAAATCGCTCGGCATATCGGAGCGCGAACTGGAAGTGCTGGAAGCATTGGCCGACGGTCAATCGAACAAGCAGATCGGGCGAACGCTGGATATCTCGCCCAATACGGTCAAAACCCATGTCGCGAAACTCTATGGCAAATTGCAGGTCAATGGCCGGGTTCGGGCGATTGAAGAAGCACGGTCCCTGCATCTGATCCGCTGATATATCGGGGTGATTCTGGCCAAATCACCCTTGTGGGTGATTTCCAAGACCAGTTTCTGATGCCATAACCGCCACACGAGCGGAGGGAAGATCATGCAAAAAATCGCCTTAACCTATGGAATATTGTCCGGAACCATCACAATAGTGACATTAATCCTCGGTCTGGTGGTCAGCGATGGCAGCAGCTTTCTGTCGTCGGAGCTGTTCGGCTATCTGACCATGTTGGTCGCGCTGTCGATGATATTCATCAGCATCAAGCGCTATCGTGATCAGGAGCTCGGCGGGGTGATCCGGTTTCTGCCGGCCTTTGCCATGGGGCTCGCGATCGCGGTCATTGCCGGAGTCATCTATACTCTGGTCTGGGAGCTCTATTCGATGAGCACCAACTATGCCTTTATCGACGCTTATGTGAACAGCGCGATCGAGGCGAAAAAGGCAGCAGGACTGACCGCTGACAAACTGGCGCAGGACATTGCGGCGCTGGAAGAGATCCGATCCAATTACGGGAAAATCTATTATCGCATGCCGATGACCTTTCTGGAGATTTTTCCGGTGGGTCTGATCATCGCGATCCTGTCGGCCGCGCTGCTGCGCAACCCCAAAATCCTGCCGCTCCGGCAATGAGCGCAGTAAAGGAGAATGACAATGAAACTTGGAGCCTTTTCCCTCAGTCTGTCGGTCAAGGACATCGCCCGTTCCAGGGCCTTTTACGAAAAACTCGGCTTTAGCAAATTTCATGGTGACGAAGAGCAGAAATGGCTGATGCTGAAAAATGGCGAGACGGTCATCGCTCTGTTCGAGGGCATGTTTCCGCGGAACATGCTGACCTTCAACCCCGGCTGGGATCAGGATGCCCAGAACGTCGAGGATTTTGACGATGTCCGTGACATTCAGAAATCATTGCTGGCGGCGGGCGTGGAACTCGACAGCAGAGCCGAGGGCAGCGACGGCCCAGCCAGTATCATGCTGACCGATCCTGATGGCAATCCAGTGCTGATCGACCAGCATCGCTAACCCATCTTATTCACGAGCGTGGTAATTCGGGGCTAACAGGCATGGCATAACTGGCTGAAATTGGGCGGCTTGCGCATCGCCGATTTCTGATAGGCATAGGCATGGCCCGGCAGCCTGGCGAGTTGACCGGCAATCGCGGTCGCCGTGCTGACCACTTTGTCCGGTTCCTCCAACATATCGAGATATCCGGCCTCGACCGCGCCTTTCGGATCATAGATATACGCCTGAATCATCGCCCGGGTCTGATGCAGCGGGCTGAGCCGGTCGCGGGCCAGCTCTACCGCAAACACCGGCAAAGTCATGCCGGTGATCGATTCATTTGCGCCCAGTTTGAAATCGCCCGCTGCCCCGACCCGCGTGTCGCAAGCCATCAGCAGGAATACGCCCATAGCAATGGCGTGGCCGGTACAAGCAGCGACGATGGGAAGCGGTCCGCCATAGAGACGCAGCACCAGTTCCGAGGCACGGTCGAGCAATCGCACGGAATCGTCACGGGTAAAGCTGCCCATCATGCCCAGATCGAATCCGCCGGAGAACCGCCCTTCCCGGCCCGCCAGCACGATCGCCTTGGCGTCCGCCTCGGCCTTGTCCAGCGCCTCGTTGAGCGCCTCCATCAGTTCGAAATTGACGGCATTGGCCTTGCCATCGTCCAAGCTGATCAGGGCCACATCATTCTGGATATCGACGGAAATGCTCATGGTCAGTCCTTTTCAAGGCGAATTTAATTGGTTGATTAAACCTATGGACAAAATCCCGCAGGTCAATGACAAAATCGACAGGGCAAGCGGCAAACTGGCGGGCAAATGGCGGGCAGACAGAGAAGCCGTAGCGGCGAAAGCTTCAGCCGAGCTGGCCTAACATTTTTGTCAAACGTGCCACATCTTCGGGATCATGGTAGAGCGCGAAACCGATCCGCAGAACATCGCCGCGAACATCGGTCACGACATTCTGCTCTTCCAGCAGGTCATGGAGCCTTGGTGCAGCATCTCCACGGAAAGCCAGAAAGCGCGCGTGCGGCTGATCGTCGAGCGGGTTGAGCAAGCCAAAATCTGCCAGCGGCGCGTCCTCGAGAAATTGCGCCTGCAGGCCGGCAACATGGTCTGAAATCACCGCTGTCGTCAGCCCTTCAACGGCCAGCATATTTTGCACAAAATTATAGCGATAGAGGCCGGATGGATCGAAGGTGCTGCCGAGAAAGCGCCGTCCATCCGGCGCGTAACCAACGTCGCCGGGCGGCAAGGCGAGATCGTCAAAAGCGGCATACCAGCCGGTGACAAGCGGTCGCTCGGCAAAACCGGGAGGGGCGTGGAGGAAGCAGGCGCCTTCTCCGGCCATCGCATATTTATAGCCGCCGGAGAGATAAAAGACCCGGTCGGCGATTTGCGACAGATCGGTCTCGACCGCCATGAAGCCATGATAGCCGTCGATCACCACCCAGGGCCCTTCCGGACGAGCGAGCGCGGCAAGTTGATCGAGCGCGGAGATGATCGTGCCGGAATTGAACAGCACATGGCTGGCGAATATCAGATCGAAAGCACCGGATCGGGCGGTGTCGAGCAAGGCATCCGGCGATGCCGTTTGCAGCAGTACCCCTCCCGATTCTACCCAGCGGGTCATCTGCCGGCGAAAGCTGTGAAACTCGCCGTCGGTTGCCAGCACCCGGACCGGCCGCGCCGGAATGGCGGACAACAGGCGCACGATAAAATCATGTGTATTGGGGGCAAAGCACAGCGTCGCGGGATCGGGCAGATTTAGTTCGGCCGCAACATGCTGCTGCGCTTCCGACCAGACCGGCCCCATGATCTTGTCCCATTTGTGATCCGCCAGCGTCGCTGCGTCTTCCCAGGCAGCCATATGGCCCGCATGGCTGGCGTCGGGCCAGAGATGATGGCTGTGCGCGGCGAAATGCAGGCGCTCGGGATTGGCGGCCAAAGATTTGGAAAACAGATGTTTCCAGCTCATAATTGGGTCCGCAGCGACCATAGTTCGGGAAAGGCGCGCTTGCCTACTGTGCTTTGCAGATAGGAGACGCCCGCGGTTCCGCCGGTGCCCATTTTCCCGCCGATGATCCGCTCGACCGTCAGCACATGCTTGTGTCGCCAGGTCGCCATCGCATCATCGAGATCGACCAGTTTTTCCGCCAGTTGATAGAGTTCCCAATATTTTTCGGGATTGCGGTAAACCACCAAAAAGGCCGCCTCGACCTGTTCGGACGGTTGATGGGATTGGACAAAATCGCGGTCCAGCAAGTCCGGCGCAATGTCAAAGCCGGCGCGCGCGAGCGCCGCTATCGCATCATCCCAGATGCTCGGTTGATCGAGCGCGGCCTGCATCGCTGCCTTTGCTTCCGGGCGATCCTCCTGATATTTCAAAAAGGCCTTGTCCTTGAGGCCGAGCATATATTCCACGGTCCGGAACTGATCGGACTGAAAGCCGGAACTTGACCCCAATACGTGACGAAAGCGGGTATAATCGCTGGGCGTCATCGTCGACAATACATCCCAGCTCAGCGTCATCACCGCCTGAATCCGGCTGATCCGAGCCAGCGCCTTATAGGCCGGTACCAGCGCGTCGGCGGCGATCTGCTGCTTGGCAAAGCGCATCTCGCGGATGATCTGCTTGAGCCATAGTTCCTTGGTCTGGTGGATGATGATGAACAGCATCTCATCGTCGAGATCGGATCGGGGATGCTGCGCGTCCAGCAGGGTGTCGAGCGCCAGATAGCGCGCATAGGTCATGGTGGATTGATCGGTCATGCGAGACAGTAACGCCGCGATGAGCCGATGGGAAGAGCTAGCCTGCGAGCGTTTCGCTTTCGCGCCGGGAGATTCTGATGCCTTCTTCGGCGGTGGTCAGGCCTTCGCGGACCAGGGCGCGGGCAGCGGAACCGAGGTTCGGCTGGCGCAGAAAGGCATGGGAGGCGATGCGGGCTTCGTCACCGCCATCGTTGATCAGCTTTCTGAGCGTGTCATCAATCCGGATCGCCTCGAACACCCCGATCCGACCCTGAAAGCCGGTCTGGCTGCAATGCTCGCAGCCGGTCTCGCGGTAAACCACCGTGCCATTGTCAAAGCCGAGCAGCGAGGCCAGAGAGCCATCGGCCTGAATCGGCGTGCGGCAATGTTCGCAGAGTTTTCTGACCAGACGCTGGGCGATCACCGCGCGCAGGGTCGAGGCGAGGAGAAACGGCTCCACCTTCATGTCGCGCATCCGGGTGATTGCGCCGACTGCGTCATTGGTGTGGACGGTGGACAGCACCAGATGTCCGGTGAGGCTGGCCTGCACCGCTATCTCTGCTGTCTCGCGGTCGCGGATTTCGCCGATCATCACCACGTCGGGATCTTGCCGGAGGATGGCGCGCAGGCCTGCCGCAAAGGTCAGGCCGACCTTCGCATTGACCTGGGTCTGACCGATGCCCTCGATCGCATATTCGACCGGGTCCTCGATGGTCAGGATATTGCGGCTGCCATCGTTGAGCTGTTTCAGCCCCGCATAGAGCGTGGTGGTCTTGCCTGAACCCGTGGGTCCGGTGACCAGGATGATGCCATTGGGTTCCGACAATGCATCAGTGAGTATGGCATGGGTGCTTTCCGACATCCCGAGCAGGTCGAGTGAGATGCCGGCGCTTTCCTTGTCGAGTATCCGCATCACCACCCGTTCGCTGGCCCGGTTCGGCAGCGTCGAGACCCGCACATCGAGCAATTTCCCGCCCAGCGTCAGGCTGATCCGGCCGTCCTGCGGAATCCGCCGCTCGGCAATGTCGAGCCGTGCCATCACCTTGATCCGGTTGACGATCACGCCCGCGACATGCGGCGGCATTCTGAGTTTCTCGGTCAACACGCCATTGACCCGCATCCGCACCACCAGCCCCGTCTCATAGGGTTCGATGTGGATGTCGGAAGCGCCCTGGCGGGCCGCTTCGGCAATGATCCCGTTGATCAGCCGGATCGTCGGCGCATCATCGGCGCTGTCGAGGAGATCCTCGGCGCTGGGAATATCCCCGGCAATATCGTCCAGCCCTTCCCCGGCCAGCGCCATGTCACCGGCCATAGCCGCAGCGCTGCCGTCCATCGCATAATGGGCGCTGAGCAGCTTCTCGAACGCCGGACCGTCGACCAGTTCCACGTCAAAGGGCAAGGCCAGATAGCGACGCACCTCGAGCAGGGCCGACGGGTCGGAACCCGCGCGCATCGCGATCGCGGCACGGTCGCCATCCATCGAACAGATCAATACGCCCTGATCGCGAGCATAGCCGTAGGGGAGGTCGAGCAGAGGCGGTGGCGAAAGGACGGTTTCCGCATCATCGGAGTTGCTATCGCTCGCAGAGAAATTTTTTCCGCTCACTGAAATATGTTCTGGCTCACGCCAACCCGTTGCTTGCCTGAAGTTGGTCGACACGAGACCAAAGTCTCGGGAAATCCGCCGTGCATCACGATTACCTTCCCGTTGCTATCCTCATGCTGGATAGGAAAATAATGTGACGCGACGACGACTCCTATTTGACAGATAGATTACAGATTCCGTTCTAGAAATTCAGTCCGATGCTCATCGAAAAGCGCGTACCGATGGCATAGGCATTGTTGAGGATGGTCGTGCTGCCCAGAGTCTGGGATTCGCTATAATCCGTTCCGAGAAGATTCCGCGCTTCGAACTTCAACTCGAAATCCTGACCCGCGATATTCATCTCTTCGCGCAACACCACATCCAGTTTCCAGCCGGTACGCTCGATCAGGTCAGGCTGTCCCTGCGGACCGCGAGCCGTGACCCGCGGGCTGTTATAGGTCAGCAGGATGGTCTGCTGAGATATGGGACCATCCTCGCGCTCCAGCCCAAACTGGAAATTCCCGACATGGGATGACTGCCCGGTCAACCGGTCGCCGTCGTCAAACAGATTGGATGACGCAACCGGTGTCAGCGTGATCGGGTTGATCGACATGTCGTCGGCGTTCACCTTGATCTTCGATTTGGTATAGGTGTAATTGGCCGCCAGCATCAGGCGTCTGTCGTCAAAGAAGCTGCCGCCCAGATCATAGAGCGGGAGATATTTCACCAGTTCGACTTCCGCCCCGTAGAGAGTCGCGGTGGGCGCATTGGAAAAGCCGGTGAACAAGGTGCCGCCGCCCTGCACGAAGGCGACATTTTCGATCGGATTGTCGATCTTCTTGTAGAAACCGGCCAGCGTGATCCGCTCGCCGCGACCGATATAATATTCGTAGCGGCCTTCAATGTTCAACAATTTGCTGTCCGTCAGCAAGGGGTTGCCGACAAAAGTGCGATCCGATTCCAGATCGAGAAACTGCTGCGGGGCCAATTCACGAAACTGCGGCCGAGCGATGGTTTTGGACGCAGCCAGACGGAATTGCATGTCTTCGGCAAAATTCCAGGTCAGCGTTCCCGCCGGCAGCCAATAGTCATTGTTCAGTCCGGCACCGACACCGGGCGCGCCGCCGATCAGGGTGATCGGCGTAACCAACTGCTTCGCGTCTTCATAGCGAACGCCAAGATTGGCGCGGAGGCCATCGGCAAGCTCGGCTTCAACCGAAACATAACCGGCGTTGACTTCAAGCTTTGCCGAATAAGCCGGAACCGACGCTTGTGACGCGACTTCGCGCAGTTCCAGGCCATAGGTGTAGACATTATAGTCGGACAGCAGGAAATCTATCCGCTCCTGATCGATCGGATTGGGGATATTCCCGACCGGGACGAACCGGAAATCGCGCCGCTGCGCAAAGCGGTCATTCTTGTAATAGCTGTAACCGGTGGAGAAGATGATCGGCACGCCAATATCGGTTTCATAGGATATATCGGCACCCGCGCCATAGACATTGTCGTTGAGATCACTGAACCGGATACGGGCAGACTGGCCGGGAGACGTCAGGTTGTTGACATAATCCTGAGCAATAATATCGTCATAGGCATAGCCATAGGTCCGCTCATAGGGTGCATCCCGCTTGGAATTGGCGTAGCTGCCGCGAAGATCGACGCTCAATTCGTCGAACTTGAATTCCCCGACGAACTGGGTCGTGAACAATTGGCGTTCGAACCAGCTGGTCCGGCCCTGGTTGAGCAACTGATCATCGCTGACGTTGATCGAATCGATGCCGGACTTGATCGATGCTTCTTTCGAAGTGTCGTGAATATAGAGATTGGTGAAGCGAATCTTGTGCTCGCCAAATTCTGCCGACAGGCCGAGCAGCCCGTTGATGACAATGCGGTTTTCGGTGGTGACGAAGCGGAAGTCCTGATCGGGAAGCAGACCCGGTTCACCATCGATATTGACGATACCCTGCGAAGTCTGCTGAACACCGCCGCGAGTCCGCCAGCTATTGTCAAAGCCGGCGGTGGCGACGACTCCGATATAGGCATCGCCGACATCGAAGGTTTTACCAGCCGAAATATCCGCCGAAAAATTGGCCGGTATGTCCCTGTTGCGCTGGATCAAATTGGTTTCTGCATTGTTCAGGCTTGCGGCAAAATCCTGCAAGTCCTTGCTGGTGAATGTCGTGCCGACTGAAATCGGAATATTCTGAGCAAGCGCCTGTGCCAGTCCGGCGGGAATTTCCCGCACGCCAGAATCGAATCCGATAATATCGCTGTCGGAGCCATCATAGGTATAGCCAAGCTTGCCGGTGGTTTCACTATCGCCGCTGACGCCAAAATTGATCTTGAGAAACGGTTCGTCCGGCGTCGATTTGGTGGTCAGGTTGATCACCCCGCCGCCAAATTCGCCGGGATAATTGACCGAATAGCTTTTCTGGACAACCGTCGAGGCAATGACGCTGGTCGGGAAGAGATCGAGCGGGACAACCCGGCGGAGCGGTTCCGGCGAAGGCAAGGGCAAGCCATTGAGCAACGCCAGCGAATAGCGTTCGCCGAGACCGCGGACAAAAACAAACCGACCGCCAACGACGCTCAGGCCGGTGACTCGTTGCAGCGAACCGGCAATGTCTCCATCAGCGGTACGGGCGATTTCCGCTTCGCCGAGAACCGAAACCACTTCCCCAGTCGCCCGGACCGGATTGGGGATATATTTACCCCGGACGATGATCTCCCCGCTGAATTCGCTGCCCGGCGCAGAGACATCGACATTGTCGTCGACAGGCTCTTCGTCAGCCGGAATATTCTCTGCCGCCGGTTCCTCTGCTGGGGTGGTTTGTGCAAATGCAGCAGGGGAAATAAGTGCAGAGCTTAGCAGCAGGCCGCTGATTATCGCTGTCCGCTTGGTCATCCGATTGTCCTTCATATAGTGTAAAAATGGGATGGCGGCCGTCGATGGCCACCATCCCAATGTCTTGTTTCAGAATTAACCAATGGTCGGAGCGATGGCACAATCATTGGCGTAGAGACCGCAGGTCCAGCCCTGGAAACGCGTGTCATTCGCATCCTTGACCGCGCCAATATAGTTGACCGCTTCATAGTCTCCGAACTGGAACGCAGCTGCCCGGGTCGCAGCATTGAATGGCGTCACACCATTTTCATTCGCACCGTTGATGAAGGCGAGTGGCCAGGCGCTCGAAGCGAGCGTCGAGGTGCCCGTCGATGTGACATTGGTGCCAGCGTTGAAGATGGTCATGATCGCTGCGACGGTAACATTGCCATCGTCAACGAAGGCTCCGCCCGAGCAGGACATGAACACGGACTGGAATATTGGCGGACCCTTTTCATCGATCGCCGCATTCGCAGCCTGCACCGTGGCCGTGCCATCCATATCCAGACATTTATTGGCATTGGAAGCGCTCGAAATGACGCTGTTGTACATTTCATAGTCACCGCCACCGCGCATCAGGATCGTGGTGTTGCCGCCACGCGAAACCAATGTACCGTTGCCCATGGCGTAATTTTGCCGTGGTTCCGCATCTTCGTCACCATTTGAGTCGGCTTCCCAATTATGGTCGCCGCCATTGGTCCGCTGTACCGCGAGAACAAACTGGTTGAAGCCCTTGTAACCGACATCGGAGTCGACCGAGTCATCATCATTGCCGGTGAAGGCGAGGTTCTTGCCGTTGACCCGACCGCCGAACCATTCGACGGCGTCGTCGGAGCTGTTGTGGACCTGAATATTCTGGAAGAAGGTACCGCGACCAACGCCGCCGAGGCTGATACCATTCAGCTCGTTGCCGGTGGAAACTTCGAAGCCGGGATAACGAACCTGCAGATAGGACAGACGACCCGACGAATCGTTCGGCAAGGTACCGCCATAGACTGCGTTAGCCGGACCTTCGATGATCGCTTCACAATCGGTACGCGTGCCGCCCGGGTTGGAAACGCTGCCGGTGGCGCAGTTGGAGATTGGTGCACGGCCAAGAATGACCACGCCGCCCCATTGACCAATGCTGTCGGCAGTCGTTGTGCCGAGGATATTCTGACGCGAGGTGAAGATGATCGGCGCGGTTGCGGTACCCTCGGCAAAAATCTGCGAGCCGCGATTGACCAGGAGGAAGTCACCGCCGGAAGAACCGAATACGGTCACGCCGGGTTCGAAGGTAACGATGCCGGTCGCACCGCCGTCAATCCCTACGTCGACTTCACCCGAGAAGGAGTAGATCGTGCCTGCCGCTTTGGGAACCAGCAGATTGCCAGTGATGATGCCGGAGATCTGGCAGTTGCGGACCTCTTCGCCATTGCCCGTCGTGATCGTACCGACATTGGCCGTTCCAGTGGCGCAGCTTGCTGCGGGACCGGCTGTCGGAGTGGGTGTCGGCGTTGGCGCGGGAGCTGGCGCCGGCGCTGGTGCCGGAGCCGGCAATATGACAAGATTGCCTTCGCCTGGTGATGCGACATCATCTGCGCCGCAAGCCGTCACGGCAAGCGCAGCCACGCTGGCAAACAGGACAGATCGGAATTGCTTATTCAACATGGGATTGGTCTCCGCAAAAATAACTGGTTTGATACGTTCGGATCAAACGATGCGGATTCGAATCAACCGACCCCCATCGCCCTCAGGGAAGGGCACTAGGGAAGGGAGATGACCCAGCGATGCTGTTTGCGTGACGGTTCGGAGACTCAATTGTGACGGATATTTTTCAACGCCTCCCGGACTAGCGGATTTGCAAGCTTTGCCTTGCTATCAAGCGAAACCGATTTGCAGATGTGACAAAAAAAGATGGCCGCAAAAACGGCCACCCTCTGCATTATATAGGGATTACGAGGATTTCTCCCCGAATCTGCTTTCGATTAGCGGGCTGCAAGCTGGTTGTTGAGATTGCGCAGCGCCAGTTCAGCGGCATCCCGAGAATTAACCACCTTGCCATTGGCAAGCAGCAGATCAAAATCGTGATTGCCTTGCATCGCAGCCATGAACATGCGGGCGGCGTCACCGGTGCGGCCCAGTCGAGCATATGTCTGGCCCAGATTGATCAAGCGTGCAGGATCCTGTGCATCGACCTTTTCCGCTGCCTCCAGCTGTTTCAATGCGGTCTCATTGTCACCGGCAATCAGAGCATCATAGCCCAGAGAGCCCTTGGCATAGCCAATTTCGCCCGAATCCTGTGCGATAGCGGGCGTGGTCATCAACAATATTCCGGCTGCGATTCCGATTATTTTGGCGGTTTTCATAGCATCTTCTCCTAATCCAACATCAAATGTTACACTTATATGACATTATATGCAACAAAACTGTAACATAACTGTCAAATATCGATGGATTTGAGAATATTTTTATTATTATCAATTGCTTGTGAAATTATCGCTGACCACGCGCAGGAGCCGGACCGATGCAATCGCTACGAGCGACCCAGATGCGCGCGGCGCATGGTCGATTCTATTGCGGATGGCATGGGGAAATTGTCTGGAGGTGCAAGCAGTCTAAGCACTACTTGTCTCTGCGGCGCATTTCCCTGTTAAGCGGGTATTTACAGGCAAATTGATTTGGATAGCAGGGATACTATTTTGCGATTGCGGCGAAAATGGATTGTTCATGAAAGAACCCGATTTAAGACCCTTTACCCAAGCATATTCGGCACACCTCGTGCATCCCTAGTGACCGATGACAATGCGATCGTTGCGAACTGGGAATTGGTCTCCAAATGTCAGATAAACCGGCTCCCCTGAGAGAAGCGGTCCCTCGGGTGGTATATGCTGGACGTGAATGTGTAGGTGCGGTTCTGTCGACTGCCCCGAGTTGCCCGCTGCGCCCAGCCGATCACCCGCCTGCACCATGTCTCCGGCTGCCACTCGAACGCTACCCTGACGGAAATGAGCAAGCAGCACAGCGACATCGCCGCATTGGAGGATCACATGATTGCCCTCCAGTCGCGATCTATCCGTTTCTGGCACTGGCATGTCACGCATCCCACCTTCGGCGCGCAGCACTTTACCGTCGCAGGGTGCATAGACCGGCTCGCCGAATATAGCATAAGCGGCTGGATCAACTGGACGCCAGCCTGAAGCCCTGAATCCCCAATCGTCGATCTTGATCAGATCAACCGCGAAGGATTGCCCGCGATAGGCGCGTTGACGCTCTGTCTTTGGATTGAGCGAGAGGAAATGGCCGTTGATGCGATCCGCTGCGCCACCACTCGCTACGAGATATATTCCAGGGTCCATCGGGAACTCGAGGTCAACCGCATCAATATTGACCGGAAGATTGCGTCCTTGCAGCGCTTCGACAATCAATGTCGCTGACCAAAAGCCAAAAGCGCCAAGCAGCAACGGGCCTATCCATCCGGTCCAATATTGCGGCAACCACCGATCAGACCTAACGACAGCACCCAATCGCGACACAAAAGCAAGGACAAAGAGCGCGAGATAGACATAAGGTGTCCACCATGGCGGGATCATCCAGACGGCAACGAGCAGAAGCATTACCAGCACCAAAGCTGTTCCAAGTGCTTGCAAGGCGAAACCGAAGCGGCCGCCGACTGGCCCGAACGCCAGCCAGGCTATTAGTGCAAGCGGCAGGATGATTTGCAACCCGATCGCAGAGAGGTCGAGCATAGTCATGAGCAATTGACGATAGCTTGGATTGGCTTGCCTAATTCCTTTCCCATATGATTATTATAGCTGCGTATCTGTTGTCTTCAAAGCGTCCATTTTCTGACTGGGGAAAGGCTGAATGCCCGATCATTCCCACTTGAGTCATCGCGATGACCGCTATCGCCCCATGTGTGGACGTTCACTCCAGCCTAACGCTAAGTCCGCTTTCGGTAGGAAGCGGATACTCCTTACGAACTGTCAGTGCCGCTGCACCGACCAGCAATGCTATCGTGCCGACCGCGAAATGAATCAGTCCAATCGGATGCAGCTCGGTCAAGCCGCTGCCTTATCGCGCAACATGATAGTTCCAAGCCAGATAAACCAAACGATTTGGCTCAGCCCAAAAATCTCGACAAAAATTTCCCAGGAAGGAGCAACGGACAGGACGCCCGCACATCCTATGATAATTCCAAAATAGTTAAGAAATTTCGGATAAATACCGCTCTTCAAACCAGTCCAGCTAATGATGAGAATCCACACGCCTCCCAGGAGCTCGATTCCACCGCCCAATCCTTCTTGAACAATGCCAACCGCCATCCAAAGTGTAGCAGCTCGTTCAGGATCATTTGCATATATACTGATCACGCTTTCCGCGGCGACATTGGAAATCATCCCGCTGGCTACAACCACGCCAGCCCAAATGAGGCCCAGCGATGTTGCGACTTGCATCGCTTTGGGCGAATTTTCCTTCAATTGGTCATGCAGTGCCAACACCAGAACAGCCAAAACCAGCGCGGCAAATATATAGATTATCGACATGGTGGACATGATGAGAACTCTATTCTCGATGAGAAACTCTACATTCTCAACAGGGCTGGAATTGCTTGGAAAATCGAGGAAAAAGACAAATATCGCGAACCCGGTAATATAGCACAGCGCCTCCGCCAAAGCCGCAAGGCCGCCCATTTTCTGATAGTTTTCTAGCATTGGCCATTTCTCCCTGTTTCCCAATGGATTGATGTTCCGAAGTGAAAAGCATGTGGCACATTCCATATTGTTAATCAATATATACATTGTCCTTTATCAATATCTATATTATTGAAGGACAATAAATAACGGAGACTCGGCGATGGAATCGAATATGAAAAGGGATTCAGAATCAGATGATATCGTGCTCAAATCAGCACGTGGAATATTGGCTGTTAGCAAGTGGGTTTTGTTGGTTGGAATAGGCGTTGTCACAATTTGCTTGCTGGCAATGCCATTCACCTACCAATATCTGCTGGCGGAATTGGCAAAGGCATTTGTGAGCCCGCCCGAACCTGAGATTTTCGGGATGATCGCATTGATAATGGCACTGGCGGTTGTCTTGCTGTTGCTGACGCTTTTTGCAGTCGATCGTTTGCGTCGGATCGTGCGCTCGGTTGGTGAGGGCAACCCCTTTACCCATATCAACGGCACCCGGCTGCGCGGTATTGGTATTGCAGCCGCCGGAATCCAGATTGTCACATTTTGCGCAAGCCTGCTTGCTACGGGCGTTGTCACAATGCTCGGTGATCCGAAACCGGGCGTAGATTTTGAAATGTCGCCTGATCCCAGCATATCGATTTCCGGTATTTTGCTCGTCTTGCTCCTCATCATCCTCGCGCGGGTTTTTGATCGCGGGGCGGAGATGCAGGAAGAGTTGGATGGGACGGTTTAATGGCTATTCAAGTTAAGCTCGACGATCTGCTGCACGATAATCGCATGACCCTGACCGAACTGGCCGAGCGGGTGGATATCACGCTTGCTAACCTCTCCATCCTGAAAACGGGTAAGGCAAAGGCAATGCGTTTTACCACGCTTGAGGCGATCTGCCGGGAGTTAAAATGCCAACCCGGTGATTTGTTGCGCTACGAGCCGGTGGAAGAAGATTGAACACCGCAACATTTTTCGGAGTATCAGTACCACGATATTGGATAGTCGCCACCGACAGCGCATATATTTTTCATGGAAGACGGCCTTGTTTCAGAAAAATGAAACAGCAAATACTGATGGACTTAAATGAACATCTAGTGTCCGCCTTCGGGATTTAGCGGACATCATCTAGAAGAAGAGTCAATGTCCGCTCCCCACCCGCTTGCTGCCATTCATACTTTCGCTAATTTGAGCCAAAACCCGCCATTCTCGCAATCGCCTGATCGATCGGACCACCGCCTGCCGCTTTCAGCAAGCCACCTCGGCCCGCACCGATTGTCCCGCGATTCCAAACACCGAACAGCGCAGCTTGCGCTCTATAAAGCCCATATCTTTAGACCAGCCCTTAGCCTAGCTCCGTTTCAGCACCTTAAGCTGCGAGCCTATCATGTGCCGGAACGGACATTGCCAATCTTCGCTCAAATGGAAAGTCGTAGGCTAGCCATCGCACTGGCGTCGACAGACCGCCTTAGCCGTTCTGACCGATGGACCCGTAATAGAGAAACCATATGCCGGCGATCAGCGCCAGCCCCCCCCCAGCAATGATGGACCAGCTCATCCAGCGGATATTGGGAATCAGCGGCCGATCGATTTCGTGACTTGAGAGCCGCTCGAAGGTGCTAGAGGCGCGCTTTTCGGCAGTAAACGCAACGGAAATGCCCAACGTTATGAACAGCGTTGCGATAGCATGCCCCAGCCAAGGTGGCTCAAGATCTCCGAAAACTACGCGGAAGGCGAGGCCGACGCCAATCGCGGCAAAGGCCGTCCGCAACCATCCGGCAAAAGTGCGCTCGGTCGCCTGGATCGTGCGATCCTCAGCCAGATCGGTCCGAAACTCAGCGCTCTTATCGGGATCGCCTTTGCTATCAGGCCCGTCGTTCTGTCCCATAACGTTAAATTACTCCGTTCGCGGCACATGCGCAACATTGTTTGGCCTGATGGCAGCTAACCACCCAACGTCAGACATTTCTCGGTGAATGCAAGAAGCGTCCGCTTTTGCCTTAGTCGGAATTGAGTCGCCTCCTAACCATCACTGTATTTTTTGCCGCAGAGACTATGGGTTATTTGGTCCGAATCTATCGACTAATTGCCGTCTCTGGACCGCCTTATATTGTCTCTGTATGACCGCAATCGCCTGAAAAGTCTCGCTAAGCTCGCTCGCCTTAAGGAACTGGTATATAAGAGGTAACTCCCTGGAGGCCCGACCCGGAATCGAACCGGGGTGCGCGGATTTGCAATCCGCTGCGTCACCACTCCGCCATCGGGCCGAAGAGAGGGCGCGAATTGCTTCGCTTTGCCGCGAAAGTCAACCCAAAGTTGCGTCCTCCATGACTCATGCTCAATATTGTGCAAAATCGCCGGATTGTCGCGCAAAAGACGCAGTCAGCTCAAATTCGCAGGAATCCATCTTGGCGCAACGCGCAAGGCGGGCTAGAAGCGACAAAATCTCGGCCATAGTGTATTGTATTCCTAATACAGAAATGGCATGGACGCAGAACATATATTGCGAGGATCGACGCTTGGGCCAGGAAAATTTCAAACAAATGCGCAAAGCCATGGTGGTCAGCCAGTTGCGCACAACCGAGGTCAGCGACCCGCGCGTCATCGCGGCGATGAGCCACATCGCCCGCGAAGATTTTGTGCCGGCCGCCCAGCGCAGTTTCGCTTATGCCGACCGCGGCGTGCAAATCGGCGAAGGCCGGGCCCTGAATCCTCCGCTTACCACCGGACGACTGCTGAATGTGGCGCATGTGACGAAGGACGACAATGTCCTGCTGATCGGCGCGGCCACCGGTTATACGGCTACCGTTCTAGCGCAACTCGCCGGGTCGGTCATGGCGGTCGAACAAAATGCCCAGCTGGCAGCCATAGCAACGAAAAATCTGGCAGATTTTGACAATGTCACAGTCGAAACCGGCAATCACGCAGACGGCTGGGGGCCACTAGCGCCCTATTCGGTTATCGTTGTCGATGGACTGGTGGAGCAAATTCCGCAGGCCCTGATCGATCAACTGGCGCCGGACGGAACGATTGTGGCCGCGGTCATGCATGATGGCGTGGCCCGCCTTGCCCTAGGCCGCACCGCCGGCGGTCATGTCGGCTATCAATATTTTGCCGATGGCGGGGGCTGTCCGCTGCCCGGCTTTGAAAAAGCAAAAAGCTTCAAATTTTAAGGCGTTCGGGAGAGTAATCAAATGACTAGCCGCCGTCTTTTCCTTGGCACAGCTATCGTGGCGTTGCTGTCGGCACCGGTGCAAGCAGACACGCTGCGCGATGCACTGGATGCCGCCTATCAGACCAACCCGACCCTGTCCGGCGCGCGGGCAGCGCAGCGCGCAACCGACGAATCCGTTGCCATTGCCAAAGCCGATGGCCGCCCGAGTGCCACCAGCGATTTTGGCTTTCAGGAAAATTTCCTGCGCAGTGCCAATAGCTTTACCGCGCCGCTCCGCCAGTCGACGATAGGAGGCTCGATCGACGTTCCGATCTATTCCGGCGGAGCTGTCAAAAATGCTATTCGTGCCGCTCGCACCAGAGTGGAGGCTGGCCAGTTCGACCTCCGTGCCACCGAAGCGAGCGTGTTCAGCAATGTGGTGGCCACTTATATGGATGTCATCCGCGATTCGGCGATCGTCAAACTGAACCGGGCCAATGTCGGCGTGCTTTCTGTCAATCTCGACGCGACCGGCGATCGTTTTGAAATCGGTGACCTGACCCGTACCGACGTCGCCCAATCCGAATCCCGGCTCGAAATTGCCAAGAGCGATCTGGAAACTGCGCGCGCGAACCTGATCCGCAGCAAGGAAAATTATATTGCACTGGTCGGCCACGAGCCCGGCGATCTCGAGCCGCCTCCACCCTTGCCAAACATGCCAGAAACGCCAGATCAGGCCGTTGATCTGGCCCTGACCTATAATCCGGACTTGCTTGCCGCCAAGGAGCGCAGCGACGCCGCAGAATTTGACATAAAGACGGCACGGGCTGGCAACAAGCCTCGGGTTACTACTTATGCTCAAGGGCGTTATCTGAATTTCCACGGGACGCTGGGCGGCAATATTCCGGGCACGACCTTCATTCAGGAACAATCGACCGCCGAAGTAGGCATTCGGGCAACCATGCCACTGTATCAGGGTGGTCGGCCAGCCGCACAAATTCGGCAGGCACAGGCGCGCTCCGGTCAAGCCTATGAGCAAATGATCGCGGTCGAGCGCGATGTCATCGCGCAAACCCGTGCGGCCTATTCCATCTGGCGCGCATCGGAACGGGTGATCCAGTCTTCGGAGCGGGCCGTGGCTGCCTCGAGCCTTTCACAGGAGGGTGTGCGCGCCGAAAATTCCGTCGGCAACCGGACCATTTTGGACATTCTCAACGCCGAACAGGAATTGCTCAACGCTCAGGTGCAGTTGGTAACGGCACGCCGCAGCAGCTATGTCGCGGGGTTCACCCTGCTCGCCGCCATGGGCCGCGCGGAAGCGCGCGATCTGGGACTGGAAGGCGGGCCGCTCTATGACCCTGACGTCAATTACGACCGAGTCGACGATATATTCTATGACTATCAGAGTGACCGCAATCCGGAACCACAGGCGACCAGGACCGTTGACACTGAGGCGCAAAAAGCGGACATAGAAGCATTGCCGGAGACACCGTCGCGCCGATAAGGCATGCGCTGTCGATCAAGACCGACAGTAAAGGTATCAGTTTTAGGGGTTTCGCAAATGGCTGAACAAAGCCGGGAATCGTCGATGGAGGAAATCCTCTCGTCGATCAAACGCATCATCGCCGAAGACAAGGCGATCGATGAGGACCGCCCCCTGACTCGCCGCAAAACCACGCCGAAACCGGCGCTACAGGCGGTTCCCGATGTAAAGCCGGCGGACCGGAATGAAGGAATACTCGAACTGACCGACGAACTGGCCGACGAACTGGCGGAACATCAAGGTTCGTCTGCTCGGGGTGTGTTTGGAGACCGGCGCAAGGAAGAGCGCCTGATCGACGATAACAAACTGGACAGCATGCGCCAGTCGCTCTCGGCCCTGGTCGAAAAGGAAGCGATGGAGCGTCGGCCGACAACATTATCTGCCAGCGGCACTTCACTGGAAGACCTGACCCGCGACTTGATGCGGCCGATGATCAAGCAATGGCTGGATGCGAATTTGCCGGATCTGGTCGAACAATTGGTGGCGCGGGAAATCCAGCGGCTGAACGAGAAATAAGCCTGCGGCCCGGTTCCCAATTGCCTTGTCGGACAGCCGTGCTAAACCCCTGTCCATGACAAAATTTTTCAAAACATTCACCGCCGCTCTGCTCGTTACCGGCATCATAATTCCTACACTTGCGTCGGCAAAGCCGATGACGGTGGAGGATCTCGCCACGCTGAAACGGATGGGGTCGGTTGCCATTTCTCCGGACGAGAAATGGGCGGCCTTTGATGTCACCGAAACCGATCCAGAGAGTTACGATCGGTCCAGCGCGCTCTATCTGCTGGACGTCAACACAGCCGATGCCGTTCCCCTGCGCATTGTCGACCAGGCAGGAAAAAGCGAACATAGCCCAGCCTTTGCAGCAGATGGCAGCCTCTATTATCTCAGCGACGCCAGCGGTTCGGACCAGCTTTGGCATGCGGATATTGCCGCTGGCACTGATGTTGGAAGTCCTGTTCAGGCGAGCGATTTGAAAGCCGATATAGCAGGCTTCAAGCTCTCGCCGACCGGCGAAAAAATCGCGCTGTGGGGCGATATTGCCAGAGACTGCCCGACTTTCGGTTGCGCAACAGATGGAAACCGGGCCGCACCAGGCCCCGGCACCGGCCGTGAATATGATGAACTGTTCATCCGCCACTGGTCGAGCTGGGAAACACCGGGCAATTACAGCCGGATATTTGCCTTTGACCTGAAGGATGAGAAAATCACCGGCGACGGCGCGGCGCTGGACGGCGATCTGGTCGGCGACAGTCCCTCCAAGCCCTTTGGTGGTGGCGAAGAAATTACCTGGGTGCCGGGTGAAGAAGGCGTCTTCTTCGCGCTTCGGATCGCTGATCGCAATGAGCCCAAGTCGACCAATCTCGATATTTATGGTGCCAAGGCCGATGGTACGGAAACCGTCAATTATTCGGATAATAATGAGGCGACCGACACGCTCCCTGCTTTTTCGTCGGACGGCGAATGGCTGGCATGGGCAGCGATGGAGCGTCCTGGCTATGAAGCCGACCGGCTGGTGGTGAAATTGCGCAAAAAAGGCAGCGATGAAGAGGAAGCCTTTGCACTGACCAAGGACTGGGACCGCTCGGTCGGTTCGATCGTCTGGACGCCCGACGATAAAAATCTGATCGTGACCGCGCAGGATGTGCTCGATCATCCGGCCTTCGCGGTCGATATCGAGACCGGCAAGGTCACGCGGCTGACCGGCGATGGCAATGTCGGCACGACCATCCCCTTGCAGGACGGCTCGCTGATCTACACGATGAACAGCATCCAGCTGCCGACCGATCTCTATCGCCGGGCGGCGGACGGTACGGTCACGCAGCTGACCAATATCAATGGCCGCGAACTGGCCGCAATCGACACAGTCGATATCCAGCGCTTCGATTTTGCCGGTGCCAACGGCGATCAGGTCTGGGGCCAGATCATCAAGCCTGCGGGCGCGACCGGCAAATTGCCGATGGCGTTTCTGGTCCACGGCGGACCACAGGGCAGTTTCGGCAATAGCTGGTCGACTCGCTGGAACCCGAAAGTGATGGCAGCGCAGGGCTATGCCGTGGTCACCGTCGATTTCCACGGCTCGACCGGTTACGGACAGAAGTTCACCGACAGCATCAATCTGGACTGGGGCGGCAAGCCGCTGGAAGACCTGAAGCTGGGCTATGCGGCAGCGGTCAGGATCGACAAGCAGATTGATGGCGAGCGGTCCTGTGCCCTCGGCGGCTCTTATGGCGGCTATATGATGAACTGGATCGCCGGCAACTGGCCCGACCGGTTCGACTGTCTGATCAATCATGCCGGTGTGTTTGATCTGCGCGCGATGGCGCTCAGCACCGAAGAACTGTGGTTCGATCAATGGGATCATGGCGGCACCTGGTGGACGCGGACCGATCCGGAAAAATGGAATCCGGTGAACAAGATCACCAACTGGAAGACGCCGACCCTGTTCATCCACGGCGAGAAGGATTTCCGCATTCCTTACACCCAGAGCATCATGCCGTTCACCGTTGCCCAGGAAATGGACATTCCGTCCAAATTGCTGATCTTCCCGGATGAAAATCACTGGGTGCTCAAGGGGAAGAATAGCGTTCAATGGTATCGGACGGTGTTTGACTGGATGGGCAAATGGACAAAGGCGGAGGGCGTTGAAAACTAGGTACTATATGCGCCGCACTTGATGCAGAGCCTTGTGTATCGAAGAGCAATCCATAGTCGCCAAAGCCCCGAAGTGCGGCGCACGGCCCCATCATACCGGCGCTGGCGGGTATCCAACCCAGACAATTGGGGATGCGCGACATTGGTTTAGGCCCCAGCCTTCGCTGGGGTGACACAAAGGATAGAATATGACCTATTTCCCGACCGAAGATCGCGATGGCACGATCATCATCACGCTGACCAACGGCGAGCGCAATACGCTCAATCCCGATCTGCTCGAGGAGGGAGCAGCCGCCCTGCAATTGCTGGCGAAAAATCCGCCCAAAGGGGGCATTGTCCTGACCGGGGCCGGCGAACATTTTACCTGTGGCATGGATACGAAAGTGGCAGCGTCCCTGGATGCGGCGGGCCAGAAACGGGCGGCTGCTGCTATCGATGATTTTGCCGCAGCGCTTCACCGCCTGCCCTGTGCTTTGGTCTGCGCGGTCAATGGCAATGCCATTGGCGCGGGCGGGATCATGATGCTCTGTGCCGACTGGATCTATGCCGCAACCGGCCATTACAAGATCGGATTGCCCGAAGCCAAGGCCGGCCTGCCCTTCCCGGCGGTGCCGCAAGCGATACTCGACCATTGGCTGGAACCAGCCTGGCGGCGGCGGCTTGCGCTTTCCAGCATGTTGCTCAAACCCAATGAAGCCATTGGCGCCGGCATGGTCGAAGCCACGGTGATGCCCGATGATCTGATCGACAAGTCTGTCGCCAAGGCCCAGGAAATGAACGCGCAACCGGGTTTCAAGGCGTGCAAGCGCCAGCTGCGCGCCAAGGCCAATGCCGAGATTGATGCGATTTTGGCCTAGCTAATTCTCCGCCGTCATCGCGAGGAGCGAAGCGACGCGGCAATCGAGAGCTGCGCGTGCCGCCCTGGATTGCTTCGCTACGCTCGCAATGACGATTAGACTGTTGTCTCGCGCCAAAACCAATGCCAAAGACCCAGTCATGACCTTAGACAAAAATTTCGATCCCGCCGCCATCGAAGCGCGCTGGTATGAGCATTGGGAAACCAAGGGCCTGTTCCGTCCCGAACGCGATGATCGCGAGCCCTTCACGATCGTCAACCCGCCACCCAATGTCACCGGATCGCTGCATATCGGCCATGCGCTGGACAATACGTTGCAGGATATCATCATCCGCCACGAACGGCTGAAGGGCAAGGATGCGCTCTGGGTTGTCGGCATGGATCATGCCGGCATCGCCACCCAGATGGTGGTCGAGCGGCAGATGAACGAGCGCCAGCAAAAGCGCACCGACTTCACCCGCGAGGAATTTGTCGCAAAAGTCTGGGAATGGAAAGAGGAAAGCGGCGGCACGATCACCCAGCAGCTGCGCCGCCTCGGCTGTTCGATGGACTGGTCGAACGAGCGGTTCACCATGGACGATGGCATGAACGAAGCCGTGCTCAAGGTGTTTGTCGATCTGTATAATGACGGGCTGATTTACCGCGACAAGCGTCTGGTCAACTGGGACCCGGCGCTGAAAACCGCGATTTCCGATCTCGAGGTCGAGACGGTCGATACCAAAGGCAGCTTCTGGCATTTCAAATATCCGCTGGCCGATGGTGTGACGCTGGATGACGGGCGCAATTATATCGAGGTCGCGACGACCCGGCCGGAAACGATGCTGGCCGATATGGCCGTAGCTGTGCACCCGAAAGACGAACGTTACACAAGCGTGGTCGGCAAGGAAATTTTGCAGCCGATCACCGGACGTCGCTTCAAGATTGTCGCAGACGAACATGCCGATCCGGAACTTGGGTCTGGCGCGGTAAAAATCACCCCAGGGCATGATTTCAACGATTTCGAGGTCGGCAAACGCGCCGGTTTTGCGGCGGGTGAAATGCTCAATATGCTCGATGGCGAGGCCAATGTTTGCCAAACTGCCGATGGACTGGTGCCGGATGAATATATCGGGCTGCACCGGTTCAGGAAAGACGGCGTCAACGGTGCGCGCGAACTGGTTGTGCAGCGGCTGAAGGAACATGGGTTCCTGATCCCGCATATTGCCAAGAACAAAGACGGCGAAGAAGTCGAGCATGATGCCGAACCGCGCACGATTGCGACGCCATTCGGTGATCGCGGCGGCGTGGTGATCGAGCCGTGGCTGACCGATCAATGGTATGTCGATGCGGAAACGCTGGCACAGCCTGCGATAGAGGCGGTAAAATCAGGAGCGATCGAGATTGTCCCCAAGAGCTGGGAGAAGACCTATTTCAACTGGATGGAGAATATCCAGCCCTGGTGCGTCTCGCGGCAACTTTGGTGGGGACATCAGATTCCGGCCTGGTTTGACGAAAATGGCAAAATCTATGTGGCCATGGATGAAGCATCAGCGCAGGCGCAAGCTGGTGCAGGCGTAACACTTGCCCGCGATCCCGACGTTCTCGACACCTGGTTCTCCTCCGCGCTCTGGCCCTTTGGTACATTGGGCTGGCCGGAAAAAACCAAAGACCTTGAACGCCATTATCCGAATGACCTGCTGATCTCCGGCTTTGATATCCTGTTCTTCTGGGATGCGCGGATGGCGATGCAGGGCATTCACTTCATGAAGGAAGTGCCGTGGAAGCGGCTCTATCTGCACGGGCTGGTGCGCGCCGAAGATGGGTCGAAAATGTCCAAATCCAAGGGCAATGTCATCGATCCGCTCGGCCTGATTGACCAATATGGTGCCGATGCGCTGCGCTTCTTCATGGCGGCGATGGAAAGCCAGGGCCGCGACATCAAGATGGATGACAAGCGCGTCGAAGGCTATCGCAATTTTGCCACCAAGCTTTGGAATGCCTCGCGTTTCTGCGAAGTGAACGGTATCGGCGCAAGCAAGACGCTCGCCGCGCCCGAAGCCGCACTGCCCGTCAATCGCTGGATCATCAGTGAAGTTGTCGAAACCCAGCGGGCGCTCGACAAGGCCTTGACAGACCTGCGCTTCGATGCGGCCGCAAACACCATATATCACTTCACCTGGGACCGGTTCTGCGACTGGTATCTGGAACTGATCAAGCCGGTTTTGCAGGGTGAGGATGCCAGCGCGGCGGATGAGACCCGCATGGTGGCCGGCTGGGTGCTCGACCAGATCATCGTCATGCTCCACCCGTTCATGCCGTTCATTACGGAAGAACTCTGGCACAGCATGGGCGACAGAGAATATGATTTGATCGTGGCCAAATGGCCGGAACCGAAAGCGGAAATCGACAAGGAAGCGAAGGCAGAAGTCGACTGGCTCATTCGCCTCATCTCGGCAACCCGTACGGCAAAAGTCGAACTCAACATTCCGCCAGGAACGAAAATGTCAGCCCATGTTCGCGATGGTGATGATGCTCTGGCAGAGCGTATCAAACGGCAAGGCTCTGCGCTGGACCGCGTTGGCAGGCTCGAAAGCTTTTCCTTTGATCCCGCGCCAGAAGGCGCGACCGCCCAAATCGTCGTGGACGGCGCGACCTATGTGCTGCCGCTGGCGGGAGCGGTCGATTTCGAGGCAGAAAAAGGGCGCCTAACCAAGGCGCTCGAGGCTTCGCTGAAAGAGGCCAAGTCTTTGGCAGGCCGGCTCGGCAATCCCAATTTCGTCGAAAAAGCCAAGCCGGAAGCGGTCGAGAAGGCGCGCGCCGATCTGGCCGACAAGGAGGCCGAGGCCGAGCGGTTGCAGGCGGCTATTGATCGGCTGGGATGATCGTGCTGCTGCGCGAGCAGGAGCCCATTTCCAATAGATTCTAACTTGGCAAGATCAGGAGATGGGTTCCCGCCTGCGCGGGGACACGGCATCTCGCTCAGCTAGCGTTGCCGCGCCGCATTTTTTTCGCGCCAGCACGCATTTTCTTGGCACCTTCGCGCATTTTTTCTGCGCCAAGCCGCATTTTAGGGGCGCTTTCCAGCAATTGCTGCGCCGTTATTTTGGTGTCTCTCCGCTCATTTTGCTCCGCAGCCTCGCGTTCGCGGAATGCGGTGTCTCGCTCGAGCCGGTCAGCATAGGCCTCCATTTCATCGGCCCCGCGCAACATGTCGTCTGCGCCTTTTTCCATACCGACCGCAGCTTCAGCCAGGCCAGCCGTCACCTGGGTTTTGATATCCCGGGCAAGCGTTTCGCTCCATTGCTGACGATCTCCATGCTCCGCATCACGGGCATGGCTTGCCATTGCAGGCACGATCGACGCGGCGGCCAGACCCAATCCCGCAAGCCACGGGAAATAGCGATTATCAACCATCGGATTCTCCATATCAATCTGCCGCGCCCGATGCGCGGCCTCATGACTACGGATGTAATCGGTGGCTGCTAATTTGATAGCGGCGATCGATCAACGGCCGAGAAAAATGGACAAACGGTCCGGTTGATCCTTACCGGCCCTGCGCTCTCCAGCGCTTGATAACCCGCTGGATTATTTCATCTTCTCCGCCATGTTCGCGCCACAGATCGGAGAATATCGGATCTTCCGAAGCCGGACGGAGGTCCTCTGCCAGCGTGTCCAGCGCGACCCGTATCGGAATGGCAACGCCTTCGCCACAGCAGATCACTTCACGATTGCGCAAGGCGGGGATGGAGTCGAGAAAGCCGCGGGCGCCTTCCGGCATGGCAGCCTTCACAAAGGCCTGATCCCGGTCATTGTTGAGGCGCATCGACAGGATCGTACCGCATTGCGACAGCACGCCTTCGGCCAGATCGGATGGCCGCTGGGTGATCAGGCCCAGAGAAACGCCATATTTCCGGCCTTCCTTGGCGATCCGGCTGAGAATGTCACGGACGGCGCTTTCCTCGGCGACGTCATCATTGGGAATATAACGGTGCGCTTCCTCGCAGACCAGAAGCATCGGTCGCTGCGGCTCGTTGCGGGCCCAGATTGCATAGTCGAACACCAGCCGACTGAGCACGGACACCACGGTTGGCGTGATCTCGGACGGCATCGCCGAAACATCGATAATCGAAATCGGCCTGCCCTCGGACGGCAGTCTGAAAATCTTGGTAAGAAAGGCGGCCATTGTGTCACCAACCAACATGCCGGAAAACATGAAGCTGTAACGAGGATCGGCCTTGATCTCGTCAATCTTGCTTTTCAGGCGCTGATAGGGAGCGCTGTTGGTCGCCTTGTCCAGCTTGCCCATTTCATTTTGCAGGATCGTTGTCAGATCGGACAGCAAATAGGGCACGGGTGAATCCACGGTCAGTTTTGCAACACCCGAGGAGGCCTGGTTTTTTGCTTTTGCGGCGAGCAGACATTTGGCGAGAATATCGCAGTCCATCTGCTTGGCATCGCCCTTGGACTGGACAAACACCTCGCAATGCTCGCGAAAGTTCATCAGCCAATAAGGCAGGTTAAGATTGTTCACATCGAATAATTTGCCGTTATTCTTAAAGGCCGCAGAATATTCACCATGCGGATCAATCATCAGAATGTGGCCTTCGGGGGCGAGATCACAGATTTTGTGGAGGATGAGCGCTGCCGCAGTCGACTTACCGGTACCGGTGGATCCCAAAAGCGCGAAATGCTTGCCGAGCATGGCATCCACATAAAGAGCGCTGCGGATATCGCTGGTCGGATAGACCGTGCCGATTTCAACATTGGCGCGGCCATCCGAAGCATAGACCTGTTTCAGGTCGGCTGTCGTCACGGCATAAACCGCCGAAGCTGGCGTCGGATAGCGGGTTACGCCGCGGCGAAAATTGAAAATTTGGCCGGTCAGCTGCTCCTCGTCGCCCTCACCAAGAAAATCAATCTCGGCGACCACCAAGCCTGCGTGAGCCCCATCAAGTTTCTGAGTCCGGATATTGGCCAGCAACCAGGTCTGACCGACGCGGATTTTGACCTGGCTGCCTACCTGGCCAGCCATCTGGACGGTCGTATCGGGATGGTTGAGCAATCCGGTCAGAATGGCAGTGTCCATTACGACTTTGGAACTCGACCCGGCGATTTCGATAACCTCGCCAATTTTATGGCCCCCACTGCGCATTGAAGCGGCACCCTGGTTTGCATCGCCCCGGCCTTCATTTACAGAAACCGGAAGAGGCGTTGCGCCGGGGAAATTGTGGGAACCCATGTCGGACATTGCCGTTTTCCCTGTTTTACTTGTCAAAAAACCGGATTAGTCGATCATGGTTAAGGAAGATTTACTGCCGCTGCATAAAGAAAACCCCGGCTGCCCGGCGGCCGGCAAGCGTCACATCTTGCGGAAAAGATAGCCTGCAGACCAGCCCAGGAAGACCGAAATGAACACGGCGATAAGACCATATAAAAGGCCGTTATTCTGGGAAAGATTGGTGATGAAGCGGCCCATTCCGATTTTTTCGATGGTGATATCCTTGACCTCTGCCGCCTTTACCCGGCCATCAATAATCAGGAAGGTTTCTGCTGTATAATCACCCACCGGCACGCTGGCTGGCAGATTGATCCGCGCCTGATAGAGCACGCTATTGGTGATTTTGACGCTATTGGGCAGATTCTTGAACAGATTGCCCCGGGAATTCAGGTCCACCAGTCCGTCAACGAAACGATCCAGTTCGCGGCTGTCAATCGCACCGGCCGGAGAAAGCTGCAAATGATGGAGGCCCAATTCGTAAATATCTGCCGTCTTGCCATCGACAATCTCGTCAATCGGCTTGGAGGAAGCCACCGCGTAAAAGCCGGGGGCCGACCGAAATTCGCTGCTCGCCGCGTTGATCCAGATACCGGCAATCTGCTGTTTCTCGCGCACGACAATCGATTTAACCGGCCCCTTGAGAACGACCACAATATCGGCCTGGTCGGTGTTCCGAGTACCCGGTGGATAGGTGATGGCTCCAAAAAGCAGCAATTGTGCGCCGTTGAAATCGCCCCTGATGCTGATGCGATCCTGCGATACTTCGGGAACCAGAACCGGGGTCGCGGCCACGGTCAGCATGGCGATGGCGAAAAGCCCAAACAAACGAGCGAAAAGGGAGTGAGGCCGATTCACAGGGGCTGCACCGTGTAAATTTCGTCCGGCTGGAATCCCAACCCCAATGCCATGCGTATCGCAACCAACAGCACCATGGTTGCCAGAGCCAGCCGCAGATATTCAGGCCGCATGCGCTGGGCGAATTTTGCGCCCAGTTGCGCGCCGGTCACACTGCCGATCAGCAGCAGCGAGGCCAGAACAATATCAACCGCGCGCGTGGTCATGCTGTGCATCATAGTTGACGCAATGGTGACGAACAATATCTGGAACAATGAGGTACCGACCACCACCTGCGCGCCCATGCCGAGCAGATAGAGCATCGCCGGCACCATGATGAAGCCGCCGCCGACGCCCAGCAACATGGTCAATATGCCCGTCAGCAAGCCGAGTATGAACGGCGCTATCGGTGAAATATATAGGCCGGACCGGTAGAAGCGCCATCGGAATGGCAGATTGGCGACCAACGGATGATGCCGTCTTTTCCGCGCCGGCAACGGCTTGCCGGCACGCAGTGCCCGGACGCTCTGCAAGGATTCCTTGAACATCAGACCGCCGATGCTGGACAGCATCAAAACATACAGAACATTGATGACCGTATCAATCTGGCCCCAACTCTGTAAAATCTGGAAAAGCCCGGTTCCAATAATCGTTCCAACCAGACCGCCGGCCACCAATATTGCCCCCATCCGGAAATCGACTCCCTTGCGGCGCATATGGGCGGCGACGCCGGAAATGCTGGACCCGGTGACCTGGGTGGATGCGGAAGCGGCTGCTACTGTTGGAGGTATGCCATAGAAAATCAGCAGTGGCGTGGTCAGAAAACCGCCACCGACGCCGAACATGCCGGACAAGATCCCCACCAGTCCGCCGAGCAGGATGATGACGAAAGCATTGACCGAGAGATTGGCGATTGGCAAGTATATGTCCATATTACAAACGGACTAATCCCTTTTTGTTGCGGGATAAAGGGCGTTGCTGCCTGCAGGGCGAGAAAACATTAAGTTGGCCGAACAAGCAGAAAACGGCGTCTACTCAGAAGCCGGTCGAAACGGTTATCGCCGCACCGCTTCCGGGCCGGGCATTGCCCGCGACCCGAAGCCGCCAGTCCAAGGCGATACGTGCTGATGTCGTGCCAAGCGGGACCCTCAAATCAACGCGCGGGCCGACATCCATTCGGCTGATCTGGCGTTGACCGCCAGCCCAGGCTCCCGGGCCGACGGAGAGTGTTGTCGGGCCCAATTCCGCTATCGGGCGCTGCAAAGTCACAGAGCCGTCAAAAAAATAGGTCTCATTCTGGCCAAGGACATAGCCGGCCTGCGCATAAGTCTCGAGGGTAAATTTTTCCACGATTGGATCCGGCCCGGTACCGCCGGTCGCATAAAAAGCGGTACCGGAATCACCTCCTGAGCCTGCGTCAAACCTTTGTTCGGCGTGCAATGCGATGGGCAGATTCCGGACCGGATGAAAGCGGGCGCCCAAGGCAATTTCCTGCTGGCTCCAGGGGGCCAGCGCTGTCGAGAGCCGACCATAGACTGATATGTCCGGCGCCGGCCCGGCCAACAGGCGATAGGACAATATTGCTCCGGCCTGGCTGCCGCCATATTGGCCGTTGGATGGTGAGCGCCCTGCTTGTCTCTCCCGCCCTTGTTTGGCCCGGGAATCTTGCCGGGCGTAAATCCAGAAATAGGCGGTCATCCTGTTGCTATGTTGCAAGACCGGCGGATTTGGGAAAGGCGGACTTGGCCTTGCACCATCGCTTGCAATACGAGCGGGTCGGTTGAACGAGGCCTGCAGGAAAAAGCCGCGGACGTCATCGGAGTCTTGCCATGGCCGACGGGACAGACCGGGCAGGATTGCGGCCGACCGTTCCGCAATCGGTAAAGCGTCCGCGCGACGCTCCGCCGCATGGGCAGATAGGTCTTTCTGTTTTGCACCCCGGTCGTGCCGGCTTTGCTTTGGCATAATCAAGGGCAGCGCGGCCAGCCCTTGTCTTTTCGTTTCTCCATCATGATGGGCTGTGTTGCCGATCAGCGGGTCTACCGGATTCCATGCCATATTTGCGGGGCTATGCGACACAATGACCCGCACCAATATCCAGATCGCCGCCAGACTTGCCATTGCCCGTAAAGGCGCACCGGCTGTGGTCCCGAGCAAAGGGTCAGCCTCTGTCGCCGGCGGCATATTGCGGCCTGAGTTGCTTGATATTCTCTTCGTCCGGGTAAAAATGGCTGGTTTTTTCCCAACGGGCGGGCTGACCGGCCAGCTGATCAACATATTGGCTGAGAGCCCGCCAGACCGCCATGATGTTAATCATATTGGCCACGATCGTCCGGGGAATCGACAAGAACGCTTCGCGCAGCCCGTATAGGCCAAAGACGAAATAGCATTTCATCAACAGCCGCCACATCAGGAACCCGCCATTGAGGAACAGCAATATTCGCAAAAATTGGGAAACGGGCTGGAGACGGTAACTCCCGATCAAGTCGGCGAGCAGCAATATGCCCATCAGAATGATCGCAATATAAGCGATGGCCAGGACAATGGCGGCAAAACTGGCCTTGCGATCACGCAGCCGCATCCAATTCTCCCGCCAGCTATTTTCCCAGCCCAGCCGGTCCCATCCGGACAAGGAAATACCTGCCATCCACCGGCTTTTCTGACGAATGGCATCTTCCAGTTTGTCCGGGAAAAATTCCTGGGTTGCGACCAGTTGTCCGTGCCGGTCTCGGAACCGCGCGAAAATACCGCGAGCCTCGCCACTGGTGAGATGGAGTCCCAGTTCATAATCTTCGGTCATGCTGCTCGCGTCAAACGGCTTGCCCTGGGTCTGGACGGACAGCTTTTGCAACGCATCCCGGGCGAAGGCGCAGCCGACTCCGGCAGAAGGTATGGCAGCACCCAGCGCCTCGCGCAGCACCATTTGCTTGCCATGCAATTCTGCAAATTCATCGCCATAATGGCCCGCGATCCAGCGCGATCCTTTGGCCCGGCGCGGAATGACCGGCAGTTGCACCAGTGCAGCCTTTCCGATCAGATGGCCGAAAAGCCTCAAAGCCTCGGGATGCACAATATCCTCTGCATCGTGCAATATGATCGCGGCAAAATTGGTCTGTTCCTCAATTTCGTCGCGACACAGGGCATCCCACAGATGATTGAGACAATCCGCTTTGGCAGTGGGTCCGTATCGTTGACACATGACCAGCCGGATCCTGGCGCTGCCGGTGGATGCTGCCGCCACAGCAGCGACGGTTTCGGCATCATTGGGATAGCAACCAACGTAAATGCGATATTCGCCGACTGTCCATTGCTGCAAGCAGCGTCGCAGCATCGCACCGATCACTGGCGCCTCTCTCCAGGCGGGTACAAATATCGCCATGCGGCATTCGGATGCCGGAATGCTAAGGCTTTCGACGGTTGCCCTTTTATAGCGTGAATAAACAAACAGCTTGCGTTTCAAACTGTGGAAAAGCCACAACCCGTCGAACAGCAGATCGTCGACCGCGCCGATCAGAAAGGCCATGCTGGCGAATAGCAGCAGTTCCTTTTGCAGAAAGTCGAGAAACGGCAAAATTTGATCGCTTGCCATGAACATACTCCGGGGGTTTGCAGAAGCGCGGCTTCTGCAACAGGTTGAAAAATGACCACAATGTAAGTGGTTCGCGGCGCGCCGGCGCTAACCGGATTTGATTTTGCGACCCGGTGCCAAGGGCATATGTTCACAGGATCCGATGGCCAACGCCAGCAGCATCGGATAAGCCCAGAACACCGCTCCAGTGCCGAAAGCCCAAGGGGTGATCTGTGGCGCCACCATCATTGCGGTATGAATGGTTACCGCAAGCAGTTGAAAGGCGGTCGCCCACATCGGCCAGAAGCGATCGGATTTGAGCGTCAGATGAATAAACGCAAGGAGCACGACAATGTCGATGGCAAATATGCCGACTTCCAAGCTGGACCACGAACTTCCAAACGATCGGGCTACCACCAGAGTAGAGAACGACCCGAATATCATGATAGCCGCCCCGAAATATTCCGAACGAGTACCGCGGGCAATGGCATAGCCACAGCAGGCAAAGAGAAATATATAATAGAGATAAGCCCAGATCGTATAGAAGATCACAGCATCATGACTTGCTCTGACATTATTTTGGCGGAAGCCGGGACAACCGAAACGATGGTTGCCTAGGCAGCATGATCAACCATATTGACGATATTTTCATCCTGCTTCCGGGCAAGCTCCGGTGGCTTCATGTCAGTGCTTCCCAAAGCCATTGCCTGCAATCCGATTTGATCGCGAGTTTCTGCCAGTCGGTTGTGGGTTGCAACCAAAGACCCCCTGGCCCCGACCAAGGCAGATAATGTTTCCGCCGCCCGGGAGATCGCTTCCTGACCGACAACAGCCGACAAATTGGCGTTCGTCCGCGCTATCGGCATATATCCGGTCAAATCAGCCATTTTGCTTATTGCATCATCGATAGCCTGTTCCGCTGCAACCAGTCTTTTCGTCAAATTCTCGGCTGCATCGCGTCGCTGTTTTAGCATCATTATTCCTTTCTCACACTTCGATATTCCACACTGAACCCATGTCTCATAATCACAAACAGACGCGCCGGCCGGAAGCTAACGCTTATCCTTTGAGCCGGGACAGCGCTTCCAGGCCCGCGACAAGTACACCGAAAGACACAGCGGACCCGATCGCGATGGCCAATATCCATCCCAACCGTGCGACCGTCGCGAGACTGTTTCTCTCGCCACGATAGCGCGGAACGGGAAGCGGACGGCGCCTGATTTCAGATTGCTCCAAAGCCGTGATAGCGCCGCCGCTATCCGCACTCACACCATCATCCATTACGCCGGTCTTTTCGTTTCCGGTTCTCCGGGATGACGGGTCCTGTTCCCCGCTTTTGCTGGCTGGCTCAATGGCCGACCGTTGATATATCAACGGATGATATATGTTTTCGCGATCAAGCGCGGCAAATGTTCGCGCTGCTTCAAAGCGAGACTGAGCATTCAGAATGCGCATGGCGGTGCGCAATCTTTGATCCACAGTGTGCGGAGAAATGCTCAGTTCCCGGGCAATTTCCTTGGAATTGAGATGCGCCAGCACCAGCCGCAGACAATCGCGCTGACCGTCATTCAGCCTGTCCATCGCAGCCATGGTCATATCGGGCGCTGCCCATCGAATCGAATGTTCGGAATTGTTGACCGGCACAATATGGCTGCAGACTTGCAGCAGAAAGCCGACAAAAATTGCCGGAATCGCGCTCCATGCTCCATATCTGCCCCTGACTGTCCTATTTTGACCGACTGATACGAACCGCAATAGTAACAGATTTCCGCCGTTTCGTGAAATAAATCCTTTTTTGTGTCCATCGAGCCACGGTCTCGTTTCGCAAACCGGATTGCTACAAAGTCCGCTGGACTTGCGTCCTGGTTCAGGCCATCAACCTCAAAAAATAGGAGAGAGCATGAGTGCAACCCAGGCAGAGCCCGTGACGAATACCGGACTGGCATATCGGTCCGGTGGCTATCGCAACTATGTGATAATTTCGCTGATGCTTCTCTACACGCTGAACTTCATCGATCGCATATTGATCGGCGTTGTCGCTCAACCCATCATCGAAGAGTTCAAGCTGCAGGATTGGCAATTCGGCCTGTTGTCAGGCTTTGGCTTTGCCCTGATGTATACGGTCATGGGCATCCCGATTGCCCGGCTTGCCGAACGCATGAACCGCGTCAAGATCATCGCCGCCAGCGTCATATTATGGTCGCTCATGACCGCATTGTGCGGAATTGCGGGCAGCTTCATCGCGCTGCTCGTATTCCGGATTGGCGTCGGCATCGGCGAAGCGGGTCTGACCCCTGCGGCCAATTCAATTATCTCGGACTATTTCCCGCCGCGCAGCCGCGCCCGGGCGATAGCCATATACACGATGGGCATCACGCTTGGCGGCGTGCTGGCCAATGCCTTTGGCGGTCCGATCACCGAATTATTTTCCTGGCGCGAGGCGTTTCTGGCGTTGGGCATACCCGGAGTATTGTTCGGCCTGATTTTCCTGTTCACCGTCGAGGAGCCACCCCGCGGCTACGCCGACCCGCCGACAGCAATCAAACCGAAAAAAATGGGCATAGGGGACACGGTCAGGGAATTGTCGGCCAAACGCAGTTTCTGGATCAACATGATCGCGGCGGCTCTGGTCGCCTTCGTCGGCTATGGCCTGAGCAATTTTCAGGTCGCCTTTTTTCAGCGCGTGCACGAAATGTCGATCTCGGAAGTGGCATTGCAGATTGCTGTGCCACTGGGCCTGGCCGCCTCTTTCGGGGCCTTTTTTACCGGCTATCTTACCGAGAGAATGAGCGGTCGCTATCCCAATGTCGTCGCCTGGCTGCCGGGCGTCATGCTGATCCTGTGCGTACCGCTCTACTGGATTGGTTTCACCACCGACAGCGTGCCTTTCGCCCTGACGGTGCTGCTGTTGGCCGCCACCCTTCACTACGGTTATCTCGGCGCCCAATATACCATCTGCCAGGGCGTTGCGAGCCCGCAATCGCGGGCAACCGCCGTCGCCCTGTTCCTGTTCATCGTCAACCTGATCGGCTATGGCTGTGGCCCGCTCGTCATGGGGATTGCCAGTGACATGCTGATGAGCGCCCATCTTGCCGGCTCCCAATTTGCCACAGAGCTGACCAGCCAGATCTGCAAAGGCCGGCCAGAGGATCTTATCGCAACTCTGGGCGCGGCCAAGGCCGGGGTCTGCATGACCGCAAGCGCGGAAGGCCTGCGCTGGTCGATGCTGTATATCATCAGCATCTTCTTTGTCGCTGGCGGCATGTATATCTATGCCTGCAAGACGCTGCAAAAGGACCTTGTGGCGAAGATGAGCTAGCGCAGATGGCCCGTCCAGAACCATGGCAGCTGATTGCCGAAAACTATCCGGTATCCGTCGTCACCCAGACGCGTTTTCAGGATATTGATCCGAACCGGCATCTCAACAATGTCGCCTTTGCGGCAATGTTTGAAAATGCCCGGGTTCGCCTGAACCGCGGGCTGCGGCCCTGGGCCGACCGGCCGAGGAACGAACGGAGCATGGTTGCGGCGGTGACTATCAACTATCTCCGCGAAGGCCAATATCCCGACGACGTCGAGATCAGTTCGGGCGTCAGCAGGATCGGTACATCCAGCTATGTGATCACCCAGGCGATGTTCCAGAACGGCCAGTGCCTGGCGACCTGCGATTCCGTCATCGTCTGCCGCACCGATGGCGAGGGCAAACCGCTACGCCAGGAAGTGGTTGATGAACTCAAGAAGATGCGGACCACCGGTTAGCGTCTTCCGGGCCATCTCACCGTTCGCACTGATCCGGTCGAAGTGCCGGTTTGCTCTAAAAAGGTCCTTCGACAGGCTCAGGACGAACGGCATTCATCGAGAGGTAGCTAATCAGTCGGTAAAATTCGCCGTCCGTTTCTGCATGAACGCCATCACCGCTTCGACCTGATTGGGCGTGCGGCTGACCTTTTCCTGCCCGACCGATTCCATCATCAATATCTCGTCTTCGTTCATGTCGGGCAGCTTGTTGATCAGCTGCTTGGCGATCTGCACCGCCTGCGGATGTTTGCGGGCAATTTCGCGGGCAATTTCCATCGCTTTTGCATGGGGATTTTCCGACAGATGGGTAACGAAGCCCAGTTCCTTGCCCTCTTCCCCGGTGAAGATGCGATTGGTATAGGTCAGTTCGCGCAGGATATCGTCGCGGACGAAACTGCGCCAGGTGGTGAAGCTGCCCATATCGGGAATCAGGCCCCAGCGCATTTCCATGATCGACATTTTGGCATCCGGCGCGACCACGCGAATGTCGGCGGCGCTGGCGAATTGCAGGCCACCGCCGATGCACGGACCATGGATCGCTGCGATAACCGGTGCTTTCAAATTCCGCCAGAGCAGCACGATATGCTGATATTTATTGGCATTGCCAAACGTGCGTTCGGTCAGCGTGCTGGCCAGCGGTGACTTGTCGCCATCCTTGCTGGCTTCCGACGCGGCAGCCGCAGATGCGGCAAAGCTGCCCATGTCGAGACCAGCGCAAAAGGCCTTGCCTTCACCCGACAGGACGATGGCTCTAATACCCTCCATCGCCGCCAGCTTTTCGCCCGCTGCCACAATCGCATCAATCTGCTCGCCATCCAGCGCGTTCATCTTGTCCGGCCGGTTGAAGCGGACATCGGCGATATGATCCTTGACGGTAATGGTGACGCGTTCTGACATTTTTCATCCTTTGCTCTTCCCGGTTCGCTGCCAGCGAAGGCGGGAAGCTTGATATTCCCACTGTGTCTCGACTGCGCTCGACACGAACGGAAATGAAGATTCGATCCTAAACTGGACTCTGTTTAATCGCCCAATTAACAAGCGGCAACTGGTCATTGCCAAAATACATTCTTTCGCCGTCGCCAAAAGGCACGAAAATGCTGGGCGATCCATAAGCGCCGCGGACAATTGCTTCTTCGGTATTGGCGCGCAGCCGATCCTTGACCTCCTGCTCCTGCGTCCGTGCTGCCAGAGCCGGACCATCTAAGCCGACCTCATTAGCGATGGCGATCAACACCTCCGGATCATCAAGATTGCGCTGATCACCATAATAAGCGTTGAACGCAGCGGTCGCGAACTTGTGCAGCGCCGCCTGATCTTCCTCCAGCGCACAACAGACCCGCATCGCATGGACCGACTTGACCGGATGATGTTCGCTCGGGAAATTCATTGGCAGGCCGGCCAGCGCCGCCCAGTCCTTGAGCACGCGAAAACTGTGGACGAATTTGCGATTGTCGGGATTTTCCCGCGCTGCGTAAACGTCCTGGTTCACCGCGTTGAACACGCCGCCGACCAGGAACGGTTTCCAGATGATCTCGGCATTATTCTCTTTGATGATCGGCTGGATATTGTGGAAGGCGAGACAGGTCCATGGGGACGAGAGATCGAAGTAGAATTCTACTGTTACTGGCATTTTTCAATCCTTCCTGTGCCCCGGCGAAGGCCGGGGTCCATCTCCTGCGTCATCGCCAACAAGTATCGGTCATGTCCGGCGCTGGACGCAAGACCAAATTCCATGCCGACCACCGAGTGTCGACGCAATGACAGGAGATGGGCACCTGCCTTCGCAGGTGCTCTATTCCTTCAACCCGAACAATGTCTTGCGTGTCTGCGCATCATCCTGCGGGTTGCGATTGATCTTGTCGCGGCCGACCGCCATCCCGCGCCGCAAACCTTCGCGTTGTTTCAGCGTCTCGTACCAGCGCTGCACATGGGGGAAATCGGCCAGGTCAATTTCCTGGCGCTTGTAGGTCTGCACCCAGGGGAAGCAGGCGATGTCGGCGATGCTATATTCTTCACCGGCAAGATATTCATTGGCAGCCAGCCGCCGGTCCATCACCCCGAACAGCCGCAGCACTTCCTTGCGATAGCGTTCGGTGGCATATTCTATCCGCTCCGGCGCATAGAGTTTGAAATGGCCATGCTGGCCCATCATCGGCCCCAGCCCGCCCATCTGCCACATCAGCCATTCCGTTGCCGCAATCTGGCCACGCAGATCATGCGGCAGAAATTGTTCCGCCTTGTCCGCCAGATAAAGCAGGATCGCACCAGTCTCGAACACCGACACCGGTTCGCCGCCATCCGCCGGATCATGGTCGACGATCGCCGGGATCCGGTTGTTCGGGCTGATCGCGAGAAACTCCGGCGCGAACTGCTCGCCCGCACCGATGTTCACCCATTTGATAGCATAATCCAGCTCGCACTCCTCGAGCATGACGGAAATCTTCCAGCCATTGGGTGTCGGAGCAAAATAGAGATCGATCAAGACGTCATCATCGGTTGAGAATCACAAATTCCATGCGCCGCATCAGCCATCAGATCGCTTCGCTTTGTCCTGGCGTATTGACACCCATTTTCTGAAGATATTTTTTCACATTGCGCGCGGCCTGACGGATGCGTTGCTCATTCTCGACCAGCGCGATGCGGACAAAGCCCTCGCCATCCTCGCCATAGCCAACGCCGGGCGCGACCGCGACACCGGCTTCGGTAAGCAATTGCTTGGAAAATTCGAGGCTGCCCATATCGGCGAGCTGTGGCGGCAAAGGGGCCCAGGCAAACATTGATGCGGCGGGTGGCGGGATTTCCCAGCCGGCCCGGCCAAAACTTTCCACCAGCACATCGCGGCGCTTGTGATAAAGTTCGCGGTTCTTGGCGACCTGATCCTGCGGCCCATTGAGCGCTGCACAGGCAGCTGCCTGGATCGGCGTGAACCCGCCGTAATCAATATAGCTTTTCACCCGGGTCAGGGCGCTGATCAACGTCTTGTTGCCGACGGCAAAGCCGACTCGCCAGCCGGCCATGGAATAGGTTTTGCTGAGCGAGGTAAATTCTACCGCTACATCCTTGGCACCCGGCACCTGCAATATCGACGGCGTCGGTTTGCCGTCATAATAAAGCTCGGAATAGGCGAGATCGGACAAGAGCCAGACCTTATTTTCCTTCGCCCAGGCCACCAGCCGTTCGTAGAACGCAAGGTCGACCACTTCCGCGGTCGGGTTGGAGGGATAGTTTACCACCAGCAGAGTCGGCCGCGGCACGGTAAAGGCCATCGCCCGTTCGAGCGATTTCCAATAATGTTCATCGGGCGTTGTCGGCACGCTGCGAATAGTCGCACCAGCAATGATGAAACCGAATGTATGGATCGGATAGCTCGGATTGGGCGCGAGGATACAGTCGCCCGGCGCGGTGATCGCCGTAGCCAGACTGGCCAGACCTTCCTTCGACCCAAGCGTGACAACGACTTCCGTGTCAGGGTCGACATCGACACCAAATCGGCGGCCATAATAATTGGCTTGCGCCTTGCGCAAGCCCGGGATTCCCTTGGATGCCGAATAGCCATGGGCATCGGGTTTCTGCGCCACTTCGCACAGCTTGTCGATGACATGCTGTGGCGGCGGCAGGTCGGGATTGCCCATGCCGAGATCGATAATGTCTTCACCGGCCGCTCGCGCCGCTGCCCGCATGTTATTGACTTCAGCAATCACATAGGGTGGCAGGCGTTTGATGCGGTAAAACTCTTCGGACATTATCAACCGTTTCTTGCGTTAAATGTTATTGGGCCCCCGCTTTGCTTAATTTTGACCCGAATGTCGAGGGCTTGAAGGCGGTTTCAGCAATTTGTGCCCCGCATCTGCTGCGGAGCGCTAACAGCAGATCAAGACTGTCCTAGATTAACTGCGCAGCAAGTCCGGACCACTCATGCCTGAAGCCGGTTCGAACCTCGCAAAACCGTCTGGCTGGCGCTGCTGCGCAACGCCGTCGACTTGGCGCGGATGGTGTCGAGAAAATGCCATGTCGAGGTGGCTTTTTCGGGGGTCAACGACACCGTCATATAGCCGCGGTTGGAGGTGTCGGTCCATTGCAACTGGCTATTGGTTTCCCGCAGCGCCTTGGCGGCGACATCGGGCCTGGCGCCCGACAGATAGGATTCAAGCCCCGGAGAGGTCACGCTATGCCCGCCAAATTCAACACCGGCCTTGCCGTCAGCGGTTTCCAGATTGAACGCCCAGCCGTTGTGGCTGTCACCCGACAAGACGATCAGGTCGGCATCGGCCGCCTGCGCTTCTTTCAACGCCCGTTCGCGCGCCTGCGGATAGCCGTCCCAGCTGTCAAAATTGATCGGCAGACCCATTTTTGCCGCCAGTGCGCCCACCTTCAGCCGTTGCTTGGCAAAGGCCGGAGCATCGGGCGCCACCCAGTTGATCGCCTCCTGTGGCAGCTTGAGCTCGCCCATCACACATTGCTGCGACCAGACCTGCCATTTGGTACCGGACGCCTTTGATTTGCGCATCGCCGAACCCAGCCAGGCTTCCTGCACGCCACCGATCATTTCCCGCGCCGGATCTTGCCAAACATTGTCGCGGAACGCCTCGATCACCGCCTGAACATCTTCCTGCCCGTTCAGCGCCGCACCCAGATCCAGCTGCTTGCTTCGGGCGCTGATCCGGCTCTCGGTCAGGAACAGGGTCGCCAGATCACCAATCTGATATTCGCTCCAGCGCGGGCTGCCATAGTCCTTGTCGCTGACCGGCATCCATTCGCGGTAGACGCGTTCGGCAACCCGCTTGCGCACTTCCCAGTCGCCTTCGCTGGCATCATGATTTTCCGCGCCATCCTTATAGGCGTCATTGGCAAATTCATGGTCGTCCCACATCGCGATCATCGGCAGCACCTTATGAATACGCTGTAGATCGGGATCCTTGCGATAGGCAGCATAGCGCAACCGATAATCGGCCAGCTGGACGATTTCCGAGAGAGGATTGACCATCCGCCCGGACACGGCCTGATGCTTCGACGGATAGGTACCGGCGGGATATTCGTAGATATAGTCGCCGGTATGCACGATCAGGTCGAGAGACGCATTTTGGGCGGCATGGGCGTAAGCGTTGAAATAGCCGAACGGCAGATTGGAACAGCCGACCACGCCGATGTTGAATTGCGCGGTTGGCCCCTCCGGCAGCGTCCGGGTCCGGCCGACCTGCGATTTCGATCCGTCTGGACCGATGAAGCGATAAAAATACCAAGCGTTCGGGTCGAGACCCTGAGCCGTGATCTTCGCGATATGGTCGCGATCAACCAGCGCCTCTACTTCTCCGGCAATTTTAGCACCGGAAAAGTCGGCGTTTGAGGATATCTCTGCCGTGAGCTTGACGTCGCCATTGCCGACATAGCGAGTCCATAACAGCACTGAGCTTTTGGACGGTTCGCCGCTGGCCACGCCATGGGTAAATCCCTTTGCGCTCATGAGTGATGCCGAAGCCGGCACGCTAAGCGCGCCAAGGCCGAATGTTCCCAGCGCCATCAATTGGCGGCGATCGATGTTCATGGTCATGATTTTATCCCAAAATGCCTAGAGCGAGCAAAATAGCGAAGAATAGAGACAGGCTGATGACAGTGAAAAACAATAGAAAAAATGTCCGGATCAGCGCTTCAGGGCGCGACATTCCATAGCCGTGGCGCAATTGCCGGTACATGTGAAACGGCGGATAGAGGACCAGCAGGAACCCCCAAAGAGTTCCAGAAACCCCGATCGCGGCCAGCACGGCGCAAGTGATGAACAACAGGGACATGAAGCTGATCGAATAGGTTGTAAAAACCGCATAATCATAAAAATGAAATCCCCGCCGACCAATCAGCGTCAACCAGACGAACGGCAAGGATAGCGGAATCAGTAGCCAGGCGAATTTATAGCCATTGGCCTTGAGCTTGTAGAGCAAAAGGTCCGGATTGGCGGTCACCTTCTTCACCGAGCTTCGCAACCATTGGTCCGCTTGCGGGGATCCGGTGCTGATACTGCTTTCGTCAGTGAGAATATTCCCTTTGGAAATATCATCCACTCGGGCCTCAATCCGCTCCAGGTCCGCTGGAGACAGATTGGTCTCCGTCATGTCACCATCGCTGAGCTTCACATCCGGATAGGGCGGTTCCTCACCGGTCATGGATGCCAGCAGATTGCGGCCCTTTTTCAGACTCAGGATATCCTGTTCCAGCTTTGCCTTTTTATCGCCGCTCGCTTGCGGGAGCTGGGCTGTCTTGGCCTTGATCTGACCTTCGATCCGGTTCGCCTCTGTGATGATCCCGCCGCTCACACTCTCGTCGACAACATTGGCATTCCCTGCCGAAAAAGGATCTCCGAGAAAGGAAAATACGGCAAACATCATGAACACGGAAAACAGGAACAGCGCCATCGGGGAAATGAAACGGGCGCGCTCGCGATGGATGTAACGCCGGGTCAGTTCGCCCGGTTTCCAGGCGAGCAAGGGCAACGTCCGCCAGAATTTCCCTTCAAAATGTAGCACGCCGTGCAGGATGTCGTGCCAGAAAGCGCCGATCGACCGGTGCACATGCAGCGCCTGGCCGCAATTGCCGCAATAATTGCCGATCACCGGTGCCTGGCAATTGAGACAATTGCCCGCCACTTCGCCTTCCGCACGAAGCAGCTTGCCCTCGTCGTCCAACGCCTTGGCGATGAGTCCGCCTTCGACAATCGTTCCTACAGCATCAAATTCATCCGACATGGGAAATGGTCTTGGACAAATTGGCCGACAAGGCAAGAACCTTGTGCACGGCTTGCCGGTCGCAGCTATTCATGGAAGAGCTCGCTCGATGCGGTCGACCCGGACATCACCAGTAGCATATCGTAGCCGAAGATCAGCCGCAGAAGATTTTGATCATCGGCCATTTTCCCCGGCCGAATAACGGATCGTAGCTGCCGCAAATCGATCAGGGCGAATTCATTGTCCATTGCAGCGGACAAGACGGGCTCGATTCCTTTAGCATAACCATCCTTGGCGGGTGCCGCCTTGAACGAAAAATCGCTCGGGTCGAATACCGCGGTCAACGATCCTTTTCCGGGCAAAACCATGATATTGAAACTGTGGCCGCCTTCCATCACCGCCAATTCGGGCAGAAGAGCGCCAAGGTCGAAGGCTTCGGTGTAACTTCGTCCCCGCAATAGCTGGGAAGCGCCCATTTTAGCCATCACCCGGGGGGAGCGCCCGGCAGCCTTTTCAGCTTGCCAGTGTCTCAGAAAATTGGTGCGAATCAGATCGGCGCGCCGCTGGTTGGATTGCCAGTTCTGACCACCCAGGAATAACCGATTGATCTCAAGCGTCTCTTCGAGCGTCCCAAGAATCGCGGATGTTTCTTCATCCCGATGCGGCCATGCGGTGCGCAGATCGCGAATAATTTGCGGGTCACCGGCAAAACTGAAAATATATTGCGGCCCGCCGGTCGCCGCATGCTTTGCCCACAATGCGCTGGATTCAGCTTCCAGTTTTAGAAGTTCGATTTCTGCTGCCGCCGGTTTCTCTTTTTGATCCAGTCGTTTGATCAGTTGCCGATCACCGGTCACTTCATAGTCGACTCCCCAAAACAGCGGCTCCTCGCCTGCCACGACTGAACGCGCCTGCACGACAAACTCCGCCTCTTCCTGCATGCCAAAGAAGGCCGGTTCTCCAACGGGTTCGGCGAACAGCTTTTGCAGACCCTTGATACCGTCCTCGCTTGCGGCTTGGTCTAACAAGCCCGCCATCGCAGGGGAAATCTCAATGATGATTTTCGAATAGCCCGACTTCGCTAGTGCGGCGAACAGCGCAGCAGCGAGCTTGGGGTTTTCAGCAATGCCATGCTCCTCGCCGATCAAAAAAACTGCGCCTTACCGGCTTCCTCTAGCAATCTTGTCCAGGCGGGTCCGGAAAAGCGATCGCCATCATATGCAAGGGCATATCGGTTTGCGATTGCCGTTTCAGTGATTTTCTGTGCCACGGTCTTGGGCGCAGTCACTGCTTCTCCGTTCTGGGCGAGCGCCGTCGTGGATGACAAAACCAGCGTCAATGCGCCGAGTCCAGCGGTCAAATTTTTCACCATGTGCGTCTGTCCGACTATTCCAAGTGTATGATAGTAATAGAACAGCTGCGGCTCAGCAAGCATTTTTGAGACGTCCGGGACCCCGGCCGCATGTTCCTCAATTTGTTGATCTGGCTGCCACTCCCGTCGGCTGGCTAGTTAAACCGGTTTGATGTTCGCCACAATATTGGAAGGACCGGTGGCCGCAACGGATTCACAAACATTGTATATTACGATAAAATGATATATCATTTCATTTATGCAGCTGCAATGGCGCCGCTTGGGGAGAGATGATATGGGCCTGTTGAAACCGCGTTTCGGTCACAATCGGATTCAGACACCGGAAGATCAAATCGTTGCTGAAATGAACATCACGCCGCTGATTGATGTGCTGCTGGTTTTGCTCGTGATGCTGATGCTTTCGATCCCGGCCGTGACCCACAAGATCCCGGTGGACCTGCCGAGCGAATCAGCGGGAACCGATGCTCCAGCAATCAACAGGCTCTTCCTGAATGCGGCGGGCACAGCGATCTGGAACGATATACCGATGGACAGCGACCGATTGCGGGTCCGACTGGAGATGATGGCCAGGGACCCGGCAAAGCCGCAACTCCATTTCGAAAGCGATGCCCAGGCCCGATACGAACGATTTGATCAACTCGTGGCGATGATAAAAAGGGCGGGTGTCGAAGAAGTCGGTTTCGTCGGCAATGATCAATTCGCAATATGGGACCATCCTTGAATCCTGAATTTAGGCCATCAAGCCAGTCCGTCGCCAGCACCCCCCTCACCGAGCGCGGACCGGCCTTGATCCTCCAGTTCCTTCGCGAAAAGACTACGTCTGGAATCGATTGGGTGCTCAAGCCCGACACCGAAAAGGAGCAATGCGCATAATCCTGCCACGATAGACGGCTGGCAGAGATTCGCCGGTTCAGCCCGGGGTATGATGCGAATAAAAGTCGCAGATACACCGCGATCAAATCAAGTCATGGAAAGTCCGCGCCATTCCATCTGCAAGCATCGGTTGCTATTTGACCTTAACTGGAAAGATGCTCTATCTTGTCCGTCGTCAGAACATTTGGCATGTCCGTCGTCAGAACATTTGGCACTGATGGCTGCGTAAATTAGCGGAGCATCGGCCTCGTCTTGTTGGTTGATATTAGGCGGCTAGCTTGCGGTGTTGCAAGCGCCGATGTTCAATGGTCTTTCGT